>OGNN01000010.1_pt1 | contig 137665 bp, 113 predicted proteins | sample 1573461 | NCBI WGS metagenome assembly OGNN01 (sample SAMEA2581998, study PRJEB24529) | metagenome | biome: Human gut stool | place: China | collected 2011
CAGGGCGATGCCCTGGGCTAGGAGCTTCTGCCCTTTCAGGGCGTGTGGGGCTTACATGCGAAAGTTCAATAAGTGATAAAGAAATCGCCCTGAAATGAGTTGAGTTTCATTTCAGGGCGATATTTTTTTGAAAACCTTTTTAAAAAATCCTTTCAGTTCAGACTAGGATTAGTGCTGAACAGGGATTTTCTTAACGCGGCGCTCATGACGACCACCTTCGAATGTGGTGCTGAAGAACTCGTCGAGAATAGTCTCAGCGGTCTTGTTGTCAACGAAACGGCCAGGAAGAACCAAAACATTGGCATCATTATGCTGACGAACAAGATGAGCAATCTCCTTGCACCATGCCAAACCGGCACGCACACCTTGATGCTTGTTCAATGTCATGGCAATACCTTCACCACTGCCACAAATACCAATACCAGGATAAACCTCACCGCTCTCAATGCCTTCAGCAAGAGCGTGACCAAAGTCTGGATAGTCTACACTAGCATCGCTATAAGTACCGTAATCCTTAACAGGATAACCCTTCTTTTCCAAATATTCCAAAACGAACTGCTTCAATGGAAAACCTGCATGGTCGCATGCAATACCAACTGTCTTTACTTCCATAATACTTAAGTTTTTTAAGTGAAGAACGAAGAGTGAAGAGTGAAGAATTCAAATCCTTTTTCTCTCGCATACCAGCTTCATCGCTTCACCAGGTTAATAAAATATTAAAGGGATAAGATTCTGTATTCATCTTACATGAAACACAACCCTCCTGATAAATATGAAAAGGAGAGTGAAGAGCGAATAGCTGAAGATGATTCAAAAGATTATCCGAAAATAAAAACTATTGAATTCTTCACTCTTCGTTCTTCACTCTTCACTTAACTTTATGCTTCAGCCAAGAAAGCCTTTACCTGCTTGTAAACGTTCTCGCCTGTGTAACCAAGCTTCTCATCAAGCACCTTGTAAGGAGCTGAGAAACCGAAGCTCTCCATACCCCAAACCTTACCATTAGCGCCTACGAGCCCCTGGAGTGTTACAGGAAGACCGGCAGTCATACCGAAGATCTTAGCGTTCTTTGGCAATACGCTCTCCTGATATTCCTTGCTCTGACCGCGGAACAAGCCCTCTGATGGAGCACTTACCACGCGAACCTTGATGCCATCAGCACGCAAAGCTGCGCAACCTGCCTCCAATGTAGAAACCTCAGAACCGCTTGCTACCAGGATAACATCTGGATTCTCGTCGCTGCCTGCTACGATGTAAGCACCCTTGGCTGCCTGCTCGTAATCTGTTCCCTCTGGCAACTTAGCGATGCCCTGACGAGAGAAGATCAAAGCTGTTGGAGTCTCAACATTCTCCATAGCGAGCTTCCAGCAAACGGTAGTCTCGTCAGCATCAGCAGGACGGAATACGCGAACGCTGTCCTTGCCAGCGTGGTTCTTCAACTTCTCCATCAAGCGGATCTGTGCCTCCTGCTCAACTGGCTCGTGAGTAGGTCCGTCCTCACCAACGCGGAATGCATCGTGAGTCCAGATGAACTTCACTGGAACCTGCATCAGGGCTGCGAGACGTACAGCTGGCTTCATATAATCAGAGAATACGAAGAATGTACCCATTGCTGCAACCACACCACCGTGGAGCATCATACCGATACACATATCAGCCATTGTCAACTCAGCAACACCTGCCTGGAAGAAAGCACCTGAGAAATCACCACGAACGATGCTCTTGGTCTTCTTCAAGAAACCATCTGTCTTATCTGAGTTAGAAAGGTCAGCAGATGCACAGATCATGTTAGGAACCTGCTCTGCCAAAACACCGAGACAAGCAGCAGAAGCAGCACGAGTAGCTGAACCAGCCTTCTGCTCAACCTTGCTCCAGTCTACCTTAGGAGCCTTGCCGCTGAACCACTCATCCATCTGAGCAGCCTTCTCTGGGTTAGCCTTGCGCCACTCAGCCTCTGCAGCCTTGCGCTCAGCAACGATCTTCTTCAACTCCTCAGCACGCTTAGCGTAGATCTCCTTTACATCGTCGAAGATAACGAATGCATTCTCTGGATCACCACCGAGGTGCTTGATTGTATTTACGTATGCGTCGCCACCGAGAGGAGCACCGTGAGTATTGATGCAAGCCTCGTAGCTTGTGCCGTCTGCGCGGAGAGCACCCTTACCCATTACAGTCTTACCGATGATGAGGGTAGGGCGATCCTGCTCCTTCTGGGCAGCATCGAGAGCCTCACGAATCTGAGCCACGTCGTTACCATTAATCTTGATGACATTCCAGCCCCAAGCCTTGTACTTCATCTCAGTATCCTCGTTCATTACAACGCCACACTCTGTAGAGAGCTGGATGTCGTTAGAATCGTAGAACATAATAAGGTTGTTCAAACCGAGGTTACCAGCGATACGACCAACACCCTGAGAGATTTCCTCCTCTACAGCACCATCAGAAATGTATGCGTAGATCTTGTGCTGCATCATAGTAGAACCCAGACGAGCCTCGAGGAACTTCTCTGCAACAGCTGCACCAGCTGCGAGGGCGTGACCCTGACCGAGAGGACCAGATGAGTTCTCAATACCACGCTCAAGGTCGAGCTCTGGGTGACCTGGAGTTACAGAACCCCACTGGCGGAACTGCTTGAGGTCTTCCATAGAGAAGAAACCGCGCATAGCCAAACCAGCATAGAGCATTGGGCTCATGTGACCTGGGTCGAGGAAGAAGCGGTCACGACCAGTCCATGTTGGATCTGCTGGATCATAAACCAAATACTCAGCGAAGAGTACGTTGATGAAGTCAGAACCACCCATAGCACCACCTGGGTGACCAGAGTTAGCCTTTTCTACCATTGAAGCAGCCAAGATACGGATATTATCTGCTGCATGATTCATTACTTTAATGTCGTTCATAACACAAATTACTTTATTTTGTTATTATTGATTATTTTCTGCTGAAATATTCCTTTGACAATTCTGTTTCAGAATGTCGAACTGTTTGTTCATCAGCTCCTTATATGAAAAGAGCTGATGAAATTTAGATTTTACCCTACAAATATACTATTTTATTTTCAAAACTACGATAGATTTTGCAGGAATTTTAACCTTGAGGGTATTTTTCTTGACTTTTGCATCCTTGAATACGGCAGGCTTCACTACCTCAGGGTGCTCAAAATCATTATAGTCGGTCACCTTCTTGCAAGAAAGAATCTGTCCGTTTACAGCCTTTGGAGCAGCTGCGCCATCCAGTTTGAACTCAACTTCCTGAGCCTTGTCAAGACTTACATTTGCAAGAGAAACCACGATGGTTCCGTCTGCCTTCTTGGCAGCAGATGTAGAAACCAGAGGTATCTTTCTGCCGTCCTTCGCATGGCTGTCGCCACGAACGTCCATAGAGTCGCACTTCACGTCCATTGGGAGATAGGTAGCCTCCTGAAAGTCCTTGTACATGTTGAAAACATGATAGGTAGGAGTCAGAACCATGTGACCGGTTCCCTTGGTGTCGGTGAGAATCATAGACTGGAGCACGTTGACCACCTGAGCGATGTTTGCCATCTTGATGCGGTCAGCATGGCGATGGAAGACATTGAGCGAGAGGGCTGCCACGAAAGCATCGCGCATGGAGTTCTGCTGATAGAGGTGGCCCTTGATGGTTCCTGGTTCCTCATCCCACCAGGTTCCCCATTCATCAACGAGAAGACCAATCTGCTTCTTTGGGTCAGCCTTGTCCATGATGGCTTCGTGCTTCTTGATGACATCCTCAATGCCGAGGCACTTGCCCATGGTCCAGTAGTAATCGTCGTTGTCGAACTTGGTTGCCGAACCCTTGCTGCCTTCCCAGCCGGTTACTGTATAATAATGTAAGGAGATTCCGTTGGCACGATGACCAACACGGTCCATCAGCACCTTGGTCCAGTTGTAATCGTAGTCGCTGGCTCCGGAAGCAATCTTGTAGAGTTCGTTGCCATCATAGTTGCGGCAATAAACAGAGTAACGGCGGAAGAGGTCAGAGTAGTATTCTGGGCGCATGTTGCCACCGCAGCCCCAGCTCTCATTACCCACACCGAGGTACTTTACCTTCCAAGCCTTGTCGCGACCGTTCTGTCGGCGGAGCTTAGCCATAGGTGTATCGCCGTCGCTGGTCATGTATTCTACCCACTTGGCAAGTTCCTCAACGGTTCCCGAACCCACGTTTCCGCTGATGTAAGGCTCGCAACCCAACATTTCGCAGAGATTCAGGAACTCGTGAGTACCGAAGGAATTGTCTTCGATGGTTCCACCCCAGTTGTTGTTCTGCATCTTAGGACGATTTTCACGTGGGCCGATTCCGTCCATCCAGTGATACTCGTCTGCGAAACATCCTCCAGGCCATCTTAATACAGGCACTTTCAAGTCCTTGAGAGCTTGGAGCACGTCGTTACGGTAACCTTGTGTGTTAGGAATCTTGGAATCAGGACCTACCCAGAGTCCACCATAGATGCAGCTACCGAGATGCTCGGCAAACTGTCCGTAAATCTCTTTATTAATTTTCTGCTTGCCTTGGTTGGCATGAATTGTTCCGGTTACATTCTGAGCCTGTGCGGTGAATGCAACTGCTGCAGAAAGCAATGTGGTTGCGAAAAGTTTCTTCATTATCTTATAAGTTTTATTTTTGTTGTTCTTTTATAAGAATACGTTTGTGGAGACAGATTCCCCACAAACGTATTGATATTTTGTTAGTTTTTGTTCTCAACAGCTGCCTTTTCAATGGCAAGACCTGCCTTGTAGGTCTCAATATACTTGTCGAAACCAGCTACGTCTTCTGCAGTAGGCGCGATTTCAACACCAGTATTGCCGGCAAATACCTTCTTGTCGAGGTAATCAGCCAGGCTCAGCTTCTCGGCATTGTTTACGAGATAGCCTGCGAGCAGGGCAATACCCCATGCACCACCTTCGCCTGCTGTCTCCATCACAGAGATAGGGGAGTTGATGGCTGCAGCGAGGATGCGCTGACCTACACCCTTGGTCTTGAACAAACCGCCATGACCGGTGATGCGGTCTACCTGTACCTTCTCGTCCTTGAACAATACATCGTTACCAATCTTCAATACCGCTACTGAAGCATAGAGGTTGGCACGCATGAAGTTGGCGAGGTTAAAGTGGTCGTTGGCTGAACGTACGAACATTGGACGACCTTCTGCCAAACCGGTTACAGGCTCACCAGAGATATAGTTGTAAGCAATCAAACCACCGCAATCAGCATCGCCTTCGAGAGCGTGGTTGTAGAGTTTGCCGAATATCTCGTTCATATCCACAGGTACACCGAGCAACTCCTGGTACTGCTTGAACAAGCCAACCCATGCATTGAGGTCAGAAGTACAGTTATTGCAGTGAACCATGGCAACAGGACTACCATCTGGAGTTGTCACCATATCAATGACTTCGTAAGGTTGGCTCAAGGCTTTCTCCAACACGATCATAGAGAAAGAAGAAGTACCTGCACTTACGTTACCGGTGCGCTGACGGACAGCGTTGGTAGCCACCATACCTGTGCCAGCATCACCCTCTGGAGGACAGAGAGGAGCACCAGCCTGGAGTGTGCCAGATGGGTCGAGCTTCTTTGCACCTTCCTCGGTCAATACGCCAGCATCTTCGCCTGCGTTCAAAACCTCTGGGAGAATGTCGAGAATCTTCCAGCCCAGGTTCTTAGGCTCGATGAGCTTATCGAACTTAGTCACCATCTCTGCATCGTAGTTGTTGGTGTTGGAATCAATAGGGAGCATACCTGATGCATCGCCTACGCCCAAAACCTTCTTGCCTGTCAACTGCCAGTGGATATAACCGGCGAGAGTGGTCAGGAAGTCAATCTTATTGATGTGCTCCTCACCGTTCAGGATAGCCTGATATACGTGAGAGATACTCCAACGCAATGGGATGTTGAAGTGGAAGAGCTCTGAAAGTTCAGCTGCAGCCTTGGCTGTATTGGTGTTACGCCATGTGCGGAAAGGAACGAGAATGTTCTCATCCTTACCGAAAGCCATGTAGCCGTGCATCATCGCAGAAATACCGATGGCAGCCAACTGCTTGATTTCACAGTCGTACTCAGCCTTCACGTTCTTGCGGAGGTCGGCATAGCAATCCTGCAAACCTTTCCAGATTGTGTCGATGCTGTAAGTCCAGAGACCATCAACCAACTGGTTTTCCCACTCAAAGCTACCCTGGGCGATAGGGTTGTTGTCGGTGTCAATCAAGACAGCCTTGATTCGGGTAGAGCCAAACTCGATACCGAGGATGGCCTTACCTGATTCTATAATAGTTTTTGCGCTCATTATACTTTCATTCTTTAATGTAAAGAACAAAGGGTAAAGTCTTGAAAATCATTCGAATTCTTCACTCTTCGTTCTTCACTATTCACTTAAATTATCTCAATGCCTTGTTGAGCATGTAGTAAATCTCGTTGTTGCGGAGCTGCTGCTTGAAGCTGCTGATAGTTGTGTTCTTGTCGATGTTGACGAACTCAATACCCAGGATCTCGCAGAAGTCCTCCCAGTACTCAGCTGTGATGTCGTAAGAGAATGCACTGTGGTGAGTACCACCAGCGAGGATCCAAGCGCCTGCACCAATCTCGAAGGTTGGCTGTGGAACCCAGAGAGCTGAAGCTACAGGGAGCTTAGGCATTGCCTTTGGCTCGATGCACTCTACCTCACTTGCGATGAGACGGAAACGGTTGCCGAGGTCAACTACAGTTGCCTTTACACCCTTACCTGTCTTAGATGTGAAGACGAGGCGAGCAGTCTGCTGCTTGCGGATACCGATGCCGAGGAAGTGAACCTCGAGCTTTGGCTTGTCTGTAGCGATCAATGGGCAAACCTCGAGCATGTGGCTCTGGAGGCTAGATGTGCGGTCCTCAGCGAAGTTGAGTGTGTAGTCCTCGAGGAATGAGCAACCCTTCTCCAAGCCCTGGTTCATAACCCAGAGTGTGCGGTAGAGGCAAGCTGTCTTCCAGTCACCCTCAGCACCGAAACCGTAACCCTCTGCCATCAGGCGCTGTGAAGCCAAACCTGGAATCTGGTCGAAACCGCAGAAGTTAGGATCGTCGATGTTTGCATCACCGAGGTCATCAAAGTTGGTCGTGAATGCTACTGCATTCTCATCCTTCAATACGCGACGGAGAGCGATCTCAGCCTTAGCAGCGTTCTTTACCTTCTCCCAGTAAACTTCCTCGCCAGACTCATCGATCTTGATGGTGTATTCCTTCTTGTACTCCTCAACGAGAGCATCAGCCTCAGCATCAGTTACCTTCTTGTAGTACTCCATGAGTGAAGATACTGGGTAGTAATCTACATGGTAACCCATGCGCTGCTCGAACTCTACGCGGTCGCCATCTGTTACGGCTACGTTGTTCATGTTCATACCGAACATCAAGCAGCGTACGTTGTGAGCATCAGCAACACCAGCAGCTACGCGAGCCCATGTAGCAATCTGCTTCTGAGCCTCTTCGCTCTTCCAGTAACCTACAACAACCTTTCTAGGGATGCGCATACGGGTGCAGATGTGACCGAACTCGATGTCGCCGTGAGCTGACTGGTTGAGGTTCATGAAGTCCATATCGATAGAATCCCAAGGGAGTTCTGCATTGTACTGAGTGTGGAAGTGGAGGAGAGGCTTCTCGAGAGCCTGCAAGCCCTTGATCCACATCTTAGCTGGTGAGAAGGTGTGCATCCATGTGATGATTCCTACGCACTTCTCATCGTTGTTGGCAGCTTTCATTACAGCCTCTACCTCTGCAGAAGAGTTGGCTGTGCCCTTGTAAACTACCTTGATTGGGATGATGCCACTGTTGTTCAGACCATCTACCATGTCCTTTGAGTGACCATCAACTATCTTAACTGTCTCGCCTCCGTAAAGAAGTTGTGCACCAGTTACAAACCATACCTCTAAATTCTCAAATGCCTTGATCATGATTGTTTTTTGTTAAATTGTTATTGTTGTTTGAATTTTGAAAATCTTATTTCTTGCACCAATGAATCATTAAGCTTGATTGCATCTTCAATTAGTGCTTCTTCTGTCCGTAGTAAGCGTTAGGACCGTGCTTGCGGTTGAAGTGCTTCTCTACGAGCAATGGGTTCATGGTGGTGTTTGGATTCACGCTGAATGAAATGAACGCCATCTTTGCCACCTGCTCGGCTACCACTGCGTGATAAACTGCCTGGTCAGCATCCTTACCCCATGTGAAAGGACCGTGGTTCTTGACCAGTACGCCTGGAGTGTGAACCGGGTTGATATTGTCCTTCTTGAATCTGTCAACGATTACTACACCTGTATTGTGCTCATACTCTGCCATCATATCCTCTGTCATTGCATCGGTGCAAGGAATGCAGTCGTGGAAATAGTCTGCGTGGGTTGTACCGATGTTAGGGATGTCCAAACCTGCCTGAGCCCAGGCTGTAGCATAAGTAGAGTGAGTATGAACTACGCCACCCAACTCTGGGAATGCACGGTAGAGCACCAGGTGGGTAGGAGTGTCTGAAGATGGATTCAAGTCACCCTCAACTACCTTACCGGTTTCCAAGTCAACTACTACCATGTCGCTAGCCTTCATGGTGTCGTAATCTACGCCAGATGGCTTGATGACAACCAGACCCTTCTCGCGGTCGATTCCGCTTACATTTCCCCATGTGAAGAGCACGAGGTTGTGCTTCACCAGGTCAAGGTTTGCCTTGAACACTTTTTCTTTTAATTCTTCTAACATAATATCTTGAGTTTTAAGTTATTCTCTTTATTATCTATTGGCTCTCCCATGAAGAGCCTGTTTTTGTTCTATTTCAAGTTGAACGATGGGTCTTCCTCGTATGCTTTCTTGTTGAAGCGATAGAGGGCTGCACCTCGTTTCGATGTGACTTTATCGATGAGTTCTGTCTTTTCGATGAAGTCAATATCCTTCACGCGCTTGCGGAAGTTGCGCTTGTCAATCTCTTCTCCCATTACCGCCTCGAACACATGCTGAAGCTGTGTCAGCGTAAAGAGATCAGGGAGGAGCTTGAAGCTCAGTGGTTCATGATTGATGCGACGGCGAATCTGACAGATGGCGTCGTGAATCATGATTCTGTGGTCTGAATAGAGAGCTGGAAGTTCATTCAGGCTGACCCATTCCAAACCATGCTCAATACGGAGACTGTCGTCGTAGTCTACCACATTGATGAGGGCGCAGTAGGCGATGGAAATAACTCGCTCACCTGGGTCACGGTCGATGCGGCCGAATGCACCCACTTGTCTTATATAGAGGTTCTTCATTCCGGTAAGTTCCAGGATGACTCGATTGGCTGCATCTTCCAGATTTTCTGTTGCGCCAACGAAACCTCCATAGAGTGACCATTCGCCACGTCCTGGGTCCATTTGGCGTTTACCAATCAAAACTTGCAAGTTGCTACCGTCGAATCCGAAGATAATACAATCCACGGATACTAAAACCTTGGAGTATTCGTTATAAAACTGCGTCATGGTCTTTTGTTGAGTTTATGTTAAGATTCAAAGAATGTTTATTTCGTTATTGTTATTTCATCAGGTCCGCTCCTTGGAGCGTTTGACTATTGAGAAAAGTTGGGAGTCGGAAGGAGAAGAAAGGAAGAATGTCATCCATAGGAGATTTCTCTAAAAGATCCAGTCCAAAGGAAAACTTCCTGTTCCTAACTTCCAACTCCTGACTATTATATATTTACCGGTAACTGAATATTACCAGAAGTATGCGTAGAATGCAGCGCAGAGACCGATTACTACGAGTGTACCAATGATGTCGAAGGCACTCCAGCTTTCACGAATTGACTTCTTGAAGTCGGATGTGAAGGTGATTGCCTCTACCTGCTCCTTGCTTGGAGCTGGAGTGAAGCAGCTCACTACTATCATGAAGATGATGAGGAAGACGAGCAACCAGCACTCGAATACCAACCAGTTGGTCTGCCAGAACCATGCGGTGTAATCCCAGAATGCACCATCCATTGTTGCCTTACCTGTATCAGTAATGACATTGGTAACGAGACGGAGCATACCGATGAGGAAACCGGTAATCATGGTGTATTCACCAGCCTTTGGAGTAATCTTCTTGAAGAAAATACCCATCGCAAATACGGCTACCATGGCTGGAGCGAGGAGTGACTGAATACCCTGGAGATAATTGTACAATGTATCCATCTTCATCATGATTGGTAACCATGCGAAACCGAGAACAACAACTACTACGGTAGCGATACGGCCAACGAGTACGTAGTGAGCCTCAGACATTCCCTTCTTCAATGGCTTATAGAAGTCCTCGGTGAAGAGGGTAGCACAGCTGTTGAAGAATGCTGCCAATGAAGCAACCAATGCACAGATGAAACCGATGGTTACGATTCCCTTGATACCTGCAGGAAGAACGGTCTTTACCATGATGGCGAAGGCTGCGTCAGTCTCGTTCATCTGGATAGCGCCCTTCTGAGCCAAGGCTGCTGCAATCATACCTGGAATGAGGAACATGAAGCAAGGAAGAACCTTGAAGAAACCGGCTGCGATAGTACCGCGACGAGCACGCTTCATAACCTCTACGTTGCTCTCGCCAGGTACCTGACCGAGTACACGCTGAACGATATGCTGGTCAGTACACCAGTACCAGAAACCAATGATGGTTGCACCGATGAATACTACGAAACCTGGATACTCCTGATACATTGAGTCACCTGCCTCCCAGTGGAACATGTGAGTAGTACCATAACCGTTGTTCAACTTGCCGCAGTAGTCCATCATGTCAGCCCAACCAGCAGAGATGCTGCCACCGCCGAGGGTAGAGAGACCGAGGAAGAGCACGAGGAATGAACCGATGACGAGGATAGGAGTCTGGATTGTAGACAAGGTCATCACACCCTTCATACCGCCGAATACGGTAAAGATGGTAGTGAGGATGATCAAGCCGATAGCACCTACCCAGAAGTTCAAGCCCCAGAGATACTCGAAGAAAATACCACCGGTAAGAGCGGTAACGCTCACCTTGGTGAGGATGTAAGCAACGAGGGTGATGATAGAGAGCCATGAACCTGTACGCTGTGTGTAGCGGAACTTCAGGAAGTCAGGCATGGTGATAATCTTACCCATCTTGTTGATGAGCAACTGATAGAAAGGTACGAACAACCAACCCAGGATGAGGATCATCCAACCCTGCATCTCCCAGTGAGCCATACCTACACCACTCTTGGCACCGGTACCAGCCAAACCAACGAGGTGTTCAGAACCAATGTTGGCAGCAAAGATAGCCATACCGATAACATACCATGGCTCACCCTTACCGAAGAGGTAAGCTGAAGAGTCTTCGCCCTTCTGTGCCTTTCTGTCTTTCACGATCGCATGCCAGACAGCCCAGATAACGCCGATTACACCAATGGCGAGTACTGCCCAATCAAGCCATACGAATTCTGTTGAATTCCAATTCATAATTACTATAAGATTGTTTGTTTATTATTTGTTTGTTTATTCTTTCTTTTATTGGATGCTTTATCCTTGTAATGGGATACTTTATCCTTTTCGGATGCTTTATCCCGTATGCGTTCCGGCGGATTTGCAATCCGCCGGCAAGCAAGTTGTCAATAGTTTGACCTTTCCTTACTTCTTTACGCTGAACTTGTAGACGAGGTGAGAGTAATACTTCTCTCCTGGCTTCAAGGTCGCATCAGTCCAGTCCTTCACGCCCTGAGCAATCTTGGTAGGAGAGTCTGGATACTTCTGGCTCTCGAAGCAGACGCTCACGTGCTTAGGATATTTGATTCCGTGCTTGCAGGCAATACCTGTTCCCTGGAAGTTACCGGTGTAAACCTGGATTCCTGGCTCGTTGGTGAATACTTCGAGGAGGATTCCGCTCTTAGGAGAGTAGAGGCTGGCGCAAACAGTCTTGTCATCGCCCTTGCCATCCTTATAGGTGTTCAAGCACCAGTTATGGTCGTAACCTGTAGCGTTCTTAATCTGGTCGAAGCTGTAATCTACCTTCTTGCCAATCTCTGTTGGAGTACGGAAATCCATTGGAGTTCCTTCTACGTCCTTAATCTCTCCTGTTGGAATGTAAAGAGAATCTGCAGGTGTGAACTTATCAGCATTGATGTACATAACCTGGTCGAAACCTTCCTTAGATGGGTCGCCATTCAGGTTGAAGTAGCTATGGTTTGTCATGTTGACCACAGTCTCCTTATCGGTAGTTGCACCAAACTCAATGTCAAGCGTATTGTCGCTCTTTACTGTATATTTAGCAGTAGCAGTTACGTTGCCTGGGAAACCATTCTCACCATCCTTCGCATTGATGGTAAAGGTTACAGAAGAATCGTTCTTCTCTGTAATGTCGTATACCTGGTTCAACCAACCGGTAGCACCACCACCGTGCAGGCAGTTGCCATTGTCATTTGCCTTCAACTGATAGGTAGAACCTGCAAGTGAAAGCTTGGCATCCTTGATGCGGTTAGCGTAACGACCTACTGATGAACCATAATCAGAAGGAGAGTTAAGCGTATCTGCATACTGATGGATATTGTCATAACCAAGAACTACATCAGTTGGCTTGCCGTCCTTGTCTGGGACAGAGATTGAAACCACACGTCCACCATAGTTGGTGAGACATACCTCCATGCCGTTGGCATTCTTGAGGGTTACTAACTCAGTCTTCTTTCCCAATACGGTTGAATCGAAATCTGCAGGATTCAAACCAGACTGTGTAAGACTAGCGTTGTTGCTTGATGAACAAGCAGAGAGGGTAGCGATTGCCGCAAAACCTACTCCCATGAAAAGGGTCTTAAATGTACTCATTTTTAGGCTGTTTTTAATTGTTTACTTTATTTTGGGTGTAAAATTACAATTTTATTTCGAAACGGCAATAGTTTTCCCTAACTTTTTTCATTCTAAAGTGTGTTTTTAACACTATTTGCATGATTACGCCTGCTTTTGGCTAAATTGAGGCAAAAAAAACTGCAGCTAGCCAACACTAACTGCAGTTCCTTTATATTATATAATATGTATATTAGCAAACCTTGTGAGAACCCTCAGAGATAACTACTGGGTAAATCTCAGGAGCATGACCATACTTAGCTGTGAACTTAGCTGTAACATCCTCTACGAACTTGTCATAGATGTCGTCCTTAACCAAGTTGATGGTGCAGCCTCCGAAGCCACCACCCATGATACGGCTACCAGTAACACCGTTCTCCTTGGCAACATCGTTCAAGAAGTCGAGCTCCTCGCAGCTTACCTCGTATTCCTTGCTCAAACCGTGGTGGGTCTCATACATCTTCTGGCCTACAGTCTCGTAGTCACCTTTCTCAAGAGCATCGCAGACTGCCAATACGCGGTCCTTCTCGCCCAATACGAAGTGAGCGCGGCTGTAATCCTCTTCGCCTACCTCAGCGCGAACCTCTTCCAACTGTTCCCATGTGCAATCGCGGAGAGTCTCGAACTTAGCCTCTGGGTGCTTGGCAGCGATGTGCTTAACCACGTTCTCGCAAGAGTTGCGGCGGTCGTTGTATGGAGAACCAGCCAACTCGTGCTTAACCTTAGAGTTAACCAGACAGAGCTTGTAGCCCTTAGGCTCGAATGGGAAGTACTCAAACTCACGGCTGTTGCAGTCGAGACGCATCAACTTGCCCTCCTTGCCGAATACAGAAGCAAACTGGTCCATAATACCGCAGTTTACACCTACGTACTTGTGCTCAGTAGCCTGACCAGCGAGAACGAGATCCCACTTAGAAACCTTGTTGTCACCGAAGAGATCGTTCAAAGCGAAAGCGAAGCAGCTCTCAAGAGCAGCAGAAGAAGACATACCTGCACCGAGAGGCACATCACCATAGAATGCAGCATTGAAACCTTTCACGTCAACGCCCAAAGCCTTCATCTCCTGGCAGATTCCATAGATGTAACGAGCCCAAGAAGCGCGAGGACCCTCAGGATCATTTACCTTGAACTCTACACGGTCCTTCAAGTCGATAGAGTAGAGCATAACAGTTTCTGTTCCATTAGGACGGATCTCAGCCATAATACCCTTATCTACTGCACCTGGGAATACGAATCCACCATTATAATCTGTGTGCTCGCCAATCAGGTTAATACGACCTGGTGACATATAGATGTTACCTGTTTTGCCATCAAAGTGCTTGATGAAACGGCTTCTTACTTTTTCGATATCCATAATTGTTGTTGTTTTAAAAGTTATTATTAAAGATTTGATTATAAACTAGTTATTCCCGGATAAATCAAGTTTTGCTTCACCCGGGAATAAGATGTTTCATTATTACTCTACTGGAATGTCCTTGTTTACATTCTTGCAACCAACGAGGGCGTAGAAGAGAATGTATGCAATCATGGCGATGATAACCCAATAAGATGCGATAGGACCAGCAGCCTTAGCAACAGCGTCCTGGATGAGAGGCATTACGCCACCACCAACTACCATCATCATGAAGATGCCTGATGCCTGAGCTGTGTACTTGCCGAGACCTTCAACAGCAAGGTTGAAGATTCCACCCCACATGATAGAAGTACACAAACCGCAGATAGCGATGAGTACGCACTTGGTAGGGATAGTAAATGCTACAAGACCAGTACCGTGGTCGTCGAGCTTGAGAAGGTTTGCAATCTCAGAATCACCAGCCAAAGAGAAGTTCAATGTGTTGGTTTCTGGCAAGAAGATGGCTGTGAGCAACAGGAGTATAGCTACTGTTGATACTATTGTCATCTGTGTCTTGGTAGAAACGGCACCGCTGATAAATGAGCTGAGGAATCGGCCGCACATCATGAGCAACCAGTAAACTGCTGCGAAAGCACCACCTACAGAAGCAGCACCTGTGAAGTCCATGCTACTGATATAGAAAATAAGCTGAGCAGGAATACCAATCTCAACACCTACATAGAAGAAAATACCGATGACACCGAGTACGCAGTGACGGAATGACCAAGGACTGTGATCGTACTGTACGTTCTCCTTCTTGATGTTTGGCTCAGGAATAGCAACAAACCAGATGATGAAGAAGGCTGCAATGAACACCGCCATACCGATGAAGAGGAGAGGAGCAACGTCGCTCATACTTGTGTTAGCTGTAACTGTACCTACGAGTACACCTGCCAACAATGGGGTAAGAGTACCACTCAAAGAGTTCAATGTACCACCAATCTGAATGAGCTGGTTACCGCGGTTACCACCACCACCGAGCAAGTTCAACATTGGGTTTACCACGGTGTTAAGCATACATACGCAGAAACCGCAGATGAAAGCACCCAACAGATAAATGATAAGGTTGAGGCAAACGGCACCAGAGCTGAGGTTAAATACAGGAATGTCGTCACCGAAGATACTTGACAAGTACTGAATCATCAAACCGATTGTACCGACAGCGAGTGCGATCAATGCTGTCTTCTTGTAACCCTTGCTTTCAATCATCTTGCCGGCAGGAATACCCATGAAGAGGTAAGCGGCAAAGTTCATGAAGTTACCCATCATGGCTGCCCAAGAGTACTTGAAGCCCCAGATGTTGCCAAAAGGCGCTCCCATGTTAGTTACAAACGAGATCATTGCAAAGATAAAACACATCGTGATGATGGCAATGACACGACCGTTGTTATTTACACTTTTTTGTTCCATTGTTTAATCTTGATAGTTGATATTTGTTATTGTTATATTTGTTATTTGCTTGTATTGCTGGTTGTTACCACATGATTGTTCACTGGTTAGTTTAACCGCAAAAAGGAGCGGCTGCCCCTGTATTGTGCACTTAGAGGCAGCAACTCCTATATTGTTTAATCTGATTTTATTTGTCTACGCCAAACTTATAGATTGTCTTCTGTGTGTAAGTCTCACCAGGGTTCAATCTGCAACTTGGGAAGTATGGATGATTTGGTGTGTCTGGGAACTTCTGTGCCTCGAAGCAAACTGCGCTGCGGCGTGGGAATGTTGCACCAAACTGTCCCTTGAAATCAGCCAGGAAGTTACCTGTATACATCTGCAAACCTGGTTCTGTGGTATAAACCTCCATGGTACGGCAGCTAACAGGGTCCTTGATGCGGGCAGCAAAGCTCAACTCGCCCTCTTCCTTCTTGTTTAATACATAATTGTGATCGTAGCCCTGACCATTCTTGATCTGCTCGTTGTCAGCATCGATGTCCTGGCCGATTGGCTTTGGAGTGCGGAAATCGAATGGTGTACCCTCTACCTTCAGGATTTCACCTGTTGGGATAGACTCCTTATCGATAGGGAGGTAGTAGTCTGCATTCACCTCACAGATGATGTTGTCAATAGTTGGGGTAGGATTTGCAATACCCTGGATTGCGAAGAATGCGTGATGAGTCAAGTTGCAGATGGTCATCTTGTTAGTTGTAGCCTGATACTTGATGACGAACTCATTGTCGTCTGTCAAGGTGTAAGCTACCCAAACAGTCAATTCTCCAGAGAAGCCTTCCTCGCCGTATGGGCTGGTGTACTTCAAGACAACTGCATTGTCACTCATACGGGTTGCATCCCAAACGTGTGCGTGGAATCCAGTAGGACCTCCATGCAAATGGTTCTTTCCATTGTTGCATGCCAACTGATACTCCTTGCCATGAAGGGTAAATCTACCCTCCTTGATACGATTTCCGTAACGACCGATGAGGACGCTCAAGAAAGGCTCAGGTGAGTTGATGACATCCTGTATGTTGTCGTGACCCTCGATGAGGTTAGCATAGTTGCCGTCCTTATCTGGCATCATGATGGCAACAACAGCACCACCGTAGTTGGTCACTGCAATCTCATTGCCCTGATTGTTTCTCAACACGAAGAGATCAGTCTTCTTTCCATTTACTGTGGTCTGAAAATCTTCTCTTTTCAAACCACACTTGTTAACTGGTTCTGTATTCATAATATATCATTTTTTAGTTACTCTACTTTATGTTCTAAAGTAATCTACTGCAAAGTAACTAAAAAAAAATGAATATGACAAAATATTTAGCAATTATTTGATTTAAAAAAACTAAAAATTTTTAGGAGAGCAAATCAGCGACTACATAACTTGAACCTCCAACGAAGACAAAATCATCATTTTTTGCATTTGCTTTCGCTATCATATATGCTTCTTTTACAGAATGATACATCTCACCATGCAAGTTGTACTTTAATGCAGTGTCTCGCAATTTCTCCACAGGAATGGCTCTTTTAGTAGAAGGCTGCGTCCAATAGAATTTTACCCCATTTTTGAGCTTATCCCTCAAAAGTTGTAATACGTGCTCAACATCTTTGTCGTCCACCATTCCAAAAACGATGTGCTTGACCTGAGCGTCAACATCATTAATCTGTGTGGCAAGATACTTCCATCCCGCAAGATTGTGACCCGTATCACAGATGACAAGCGGTGCTTCTCCCAGCTTCTCCCATCTACCTCGCAACCCTGTCAGCTCACATACATGCCCGAAACCGTTTCTGATTGCTTCGTCGCTGATGGTCATCGTCTGGCGCAAGACGTTAAGTGCTGCAAGAATGGTCTTTCTGTTACGTTCCTGATAGGAACCTTTCAGTTCCATATCTACATTCATAGATATGTCTTCATCCTGTGCAAAGAGGATAGGAGAGTGGCGTTCTTCTGCAACCTTCTCAAAAACAGGACGGGTCTCTTCGATGTATTCACCGATGACTACAGGCACGTCAGGCTTTATGATTCCTGCCTTCTCGCCAGCTATCTCTGCCAGGGTGTTGCCCAGAAACTGGGTATGGTCAAAACTGATATTGGTAATGACAGAAAGAACCGGAGTGATGATATTGGTACAGTCAAGTCTTCCTCCAAGTCCTACTTCGATTACCGCATAGTCTACTTTCTGCTCGGCAAAGTACTTGAATGCCATGGCCGTGGTCAGCTCGAAGAAGGATGGATGAAGAGGTTCGAAGAAAGCACGGTTCTCTTCTACAAAGTCGATGACATACTGTTCCGGCAGGCATTCTCCGTTCACACGGATGCGCTCGCGGAAATCAACAAGATGAGGAGATGTGTATAATCCCACCTTGTAACCCTGGCTTTGAAGGATGGCTGCTATCGTATGAGAGCAGGAACCCTTGCCGTTGGTGCCTGCAATATGTATGGTCTTGTACTGACGATGAGGATGACCGAAGTGCTCGTCCAGCTCATGGGTAGTCTGCAGGCCAGGCTTATATGCCTTGGCACCAATTTTTTCAAACACCGGAGTACTATTGAAGAGATATTCTGTCGTTTCTTGATAATTCATTTCTTATATATTATAAATGTGTAGGTACAAAAAGTGGCAATCCCAATACTGGCATTGAGCCAATAATCAGGATTGCCTGTTACTTTTATCTTTTATGAGATTTCTTCCATGGAATTTCAAGGAATCTATTTATTGAACAGATTCTTGATGCTGTCAAAGATTGACTTCTTGGTGGCATTGTCTGCCTGGAAGTTCTCGCATTCCTTGAACTTCTTCACCAATTCCTTCTCTTCCTTGTTGAGGGTCTTAGGAATGTAGACGGTAATGTTCACGATGATGTCGCCTCGTCCATAACCATATCCCTTGATGGCAGGCATACCTTTACCACGCAGACGAACCTGCTTACCTGGCTGGGTTCCTGGTTCTATCTTGATGGTAGTCTTTCCCTCCAGTGTTGGGATTTCCACTTCACCGCCAAGAACAGCTGTAGAGAAGTCGAGTACGAGGTTATAGTAGAGGTCCTTGTCTTTACGTTCAAAGACATCGCTCTTTTCTACGCGTACGATAACCTGAAGGTCGCCGTTGACGCCATTGTGCTTACCGGCGCCTCCCTTACCTGGTACGGTAACGACCATTCCGTCATCCACACCTGCAGGAATATTGATTTCTACAACTTCTTCGCCAGCAACAATGCCGTCACCACCACAAGCCTTACACTTGTTCTTGATGACGTGACCCTCGCCGCCACATGTAGGACATGCAGCCTGAGTCTGCATGGTTCCAAACATAGAGCGAACGGTACGGACTGTGTAACCCGTACCATGACAGGTAGGACAAGTCTCCGGCTGTGAGCCGCCTTCGCATCCTGTGCCATGGCAAGCAGAACATGTTACGTCTTTACGAATCTTGAACTTCTTGGTGCAACCCGCAAAAGCCTCTTCCAATGTAAGCTTTGCCTGTACTCGCAAATCTCTTCCCTGGTACTGCTGTGGCTGGGCACTGCCGCCAAAACCGCCGAATCCGCCACCGAATCCACCGTGACCTCCAAAGATATCGCCGAACATAGAGAAGATGTCATTCATATCCATGCTGGCTCCACCACCGAATCCACCGAAACCGCCTTGCGGACCGTCGAATCCGAACTGATCATACTGCTGACGCTTCTGAGGATCATGAAGAACCTCGTATGCTTCTGCAGCCTCCTTGAACTTTTCTTCAGCCTCCTTGTTTCCAGGGTTGCGGTCTGGATGATATTTGATGGCTATCTTGCGGTAAGCCTTCTTTATTTCGTCTTCAGATGCCTGCTTATCAACGCCAAGCACCTCGTAATAGTCTCTCTTTGCCATTTGTTAAATATGGATTTTTATTTCTTTATTCCTGATCGTAATTCTTCATTAGACTTATTGTCCTACAGCAACCTTAGCGTGACGGATTACCTTGTCGTTGAGGGTATAACCGGTCTGCACGCAGTCGATAACCTTGCCCTTCTTGTCGTCACCCATTCCTGGCACCATAGCGATTGCCTCATGGAAATCAACGTCGAAATCCTTGTCAGCAGTCTCAATCTTCTTTACTCCGAGACCTTCAAGAGTCTTGATGAACTTGTTGAAAATCATCTGAACACCTTCCTTGATAGCCTTAGGATCCTCGCTCTTGTCTGCGATGGCACGCTCGAAGTCATCAAGAATTGGAAGAATGGCAGCAATAGTCTTCTCGCCACCGTTGAGAATCAAATCAGCCTTCTCTTTCAGGGTGCGCTTGCGGTAATTCTCAAATTCTGCAGTCTTATAGAGCAGTTGCTTTTTCAATTCTTCTACTTCCTGCTGAGCCTTTGCCAATGGATCTGCTTCTTCAGATTCTGCCGCATTGTCAGTATTGTCAGTCTTACTGTCAGCATCTGCCGCCTTATTGTCAGCATCCTCTGTATTTGTCTCTTCAGCCTTAGGCTCTGCATTATTCTGAGTATCGTTCTGCTCAGCATTCTCGTTGAGAACCTGTTCCTTAGCGTTACCGTCCTCTATATTAATCTTCTTTTCTTTTGACATAGTCTTAAATTTTTTAAACATGATTATTCCTTTTTATGGTTGTTTTGACAAAAAGCGTGCCAACTCGACTCTCATCGAATTGGCACTTATCTCATTTAGGTGTATTTTCTATTACTGCAGACCGTACATCTTAGCTTTCTGCTCCTTGATAGCCTCATCATAGATGTACTCATCGTAAGACATCAGCTTATCGATGGTTCCTGATGGGGTGAGCTCGATAATACGGTTAGCCACGGTATTGATGAACTCATGGTCGTGGCTGGCAAAAAGGATATTGCCCTTGAAACCTACCAGGTTGTTGTTGAATGCCTGGATACTCTCCAAGTCCAAGTGGTTGGTTGGAGTATCGAGAATCAGACAGTTTGCATTCTGCAACTGCATGCGGGCAATCATACATCTCATCTTCTCACCTCCGGAGAGTACGTTTACCTTCTTCAGTACTTCCTCGCCGCTGAAGAGCATTCTTCCCAAATAACCCTTCATTGCCACTTCGTTGCCAGGACCATACTGGCTCAACCAGTCTACGAGGTTCATGTCGCTCTGGAAGAACTCGGTGTTGTCGAGTGGGAGATAAGCTGTTGTGATGGTAATGCCCCACTTGTAATCACCTGCGTCAGCCTTGCGGTTGCCGTTGATAATCTCGAAGAGAGCGGTCATCGCCTTAGGGTTGTGAGAGAGGAATACCACCTTCTCGCCCTTCTCGATGTTGAAGTTTACATTGTCGAAGAGAACTGTTCCGTCCTCATCGCAAGCCTTCAGGCCTTCAACCTCCAGAATCTGGTTACCTGGTTCACGATCCATCTGGAAGATGATTCCTGGATACTTACGGCTAGAAGGACGAATCTCCTCTACGTTCAGTTTCTCCAGCATCTTCTTGCGGGATGTGGTCTGCTTACTCTTAGCTACGTTGGCAGAGAATCGGCGGATGAACTCCTCCAACTGCTTCTTCTTCTCCTCGGCCTTCATCTTCTGGTTCTGAGCCTGACGGAGAGCCAACTGAGAACTCTCGTACCAGAAAGAGTAGTTACCGGCAAACATGGTTACCTTACCGAAGTCGATATCCACGGTCTGTGTGCTGACAGCATCGAGGAAGTGACGGTCGTGAGAAACCACGAGAACTGTCTGCTCGATGTTGCTGAGATATTCCTCCAGCCACTCTACGGTGTCGAGGTCGAGGTCGTTGGTAGGCTCATCGAGGAGGAGGTTGTCTGGATTACCGAAGAGAGCCTTCGCCAGCATCACGCGTACCTTCTCTGTATTAGAAAGCTCACCAACGAGCTTATCGTGACGATCTTCCTTCACGCCGAGGTTCTGAAGCAACTGGGCAGCATTACTCTCAGCTTCCCAACCGTTCATCTCAGCGAACTTAAGTTCCAGCTCAGCAGCGAGGTTACCATCCTCTTCTGTCATCTCTGGTTTTGCATAGAGGCGCTCGCGCTCCTTCATGTTCTCCCACAATGGCTGATGACCCATCAGAACGGTGTCCATCACACGGAACTCGTCATACTTGAAGTGGTCCTGCTCCAAAACGGAAAGACGCTCGCCTGGTCCCATTTCTACAGTACCCTTATTTGGCTCCAAATCGCCACTGATGGCACGGAGGAGGGTAGACTTACCAGCACCGTTGGCACCGATTACGCCATAAATATTACCATGTGTGAACTTGAGGTTTACATCTTTGTAAAGCACTCGCTTACCGAATTGAATTGCAAGATTTTGTACTGTTATCATTCTTGTTTACTAAATATCTTTTTCTGAATTTATCTTTAATTTGTGTGCAAAGTTACGAAAAAATATTTGTATATCAATGATTTATTGGTAAAAGTTGCTTTTTTTTAGTTAAAAACACAGCTCTTCTTTGTCATTTTGCAGAAAAGTCTTACTTTTGCATGCTAAAAGGCATCAACGGTATCCCAATACCGTTGAATATGTGTTACGAACAAATAGATATAAATAACACGAAACAGCAAATTGAAAATGAAACAACAAAATAATAAGGGCTATTTTAATAAGCATACCAACAATGCTTACGGCTATGGCAATCCGAATGAATATGACCACTACAAGGTGGAGAAGCCGGCGCAGTTGTTGGAATGGCTGATGGAGAACGTAAAGGGTCCCAGCACGACCAAGGTGAAGCAGACGCTGCAGGGTAGAGGAATCAAGGTGGATGGCAAGACCATCACCCAGTTCGACTATGCTCTGAAACCTGGCATGAAGGTGAGCGTAAGCAAGACCAAGAAGAACCAGGAGGTTTTCAAGAGCAGATACATCAAGATTGTTTATGAAGACCGCTACGTCATCGTGGTTGAAAAGAACGTGGGCATCCTCAGTATGGCTGCCGGACATTCTACGCTCAACGTAAAGACCGTACTGGATGATTACTTCCACAAGACCCGACAGAACTGTCAGGCTCACGTAGTTCACCGTCTTGACCGTGACACTTCGGGATTGATGATTTACGCCAAGGACAAGCAGACCGAGCTTGCGCTGGAGGATGACTGGCACCACAACGTATACGACCGCCGATACGTTGCCCTGGTTTCCGGAGAGATGGAGGAAGACGAGGGAACCGTTGCCAACTGGCTGAAGGACAACAAGGCATATATAACTTACGCTAGCGAAACAGACAATGGCGGCAAATATGCAGTAACCCACTTTCATACATTGCAGCGCACTACCGAGCATTCCCTGGTAGAATATAAGCTGGAGACGGGTAGAAAGAACCAGATTCGTGTACATACAGCAGATATGGGCCATCCTATCTGTGGCGACATCAAGTACGGAAACGGTGATGACCCATGCGGCCGTCTTTGCCTGCATGCTTATGTGCTCTGCTTCTATCATCCGGTGACTCATCAGCCAATGGAGTTTGAAACTCCAATTCCTAATGAGTTCATCAGAGCAATGAAGGAAGACAATAAGCCTTATGATGCTGGCAATAAGCCAAATCATGCAAACCACAAACCATTCAGAAAGGAGGGACGCAATGGATAATTTCCTTTATTATGCTTTTGCGCTAGTAGTCCTGGTGGTAGGCCTGTTTATTCTGAAAAAGGTAGCCACCTGCATGATTAAAATGGCAGTAGGCGTCATCATGATTGCCGTTCTCTTTGCTATTTACTGGCTTTACCTGTCGTAAAGCAACGGGTGTTTCATGCCTTGTCCAACAGCATGGAGAGATAGACAAAAATACGTCCCGACGTAGTCTCAACTGCGTCCCGACGTAGCAACCTCTACGTCCAGACGTAGTTCCGGCTGCGTCGCCACGTATTTTCAGCTCCATCGGCAGCTGGCAGATGAGCAGTATCCTTCTTCCACAAAAAGTGATAAAGTCACTCGTCACTCGTCACTTTTTGTTTTTTTTCTCTTTTTCCAAAAGTAGGTTGATAAGCCTTAAGAATAAAAGATTATAATAATTATGCTTATATTAATGTTCGCGCGTACATTATTATATAAGAAATATTATATATATATTAATATGATATCTTCTTTTTAACAATAAAACAATATCTCAAAAAATAAAAAGTGACGAGTGACGAGTGATTTTTTCACCTTCAACAAAATAAGTCCGGCAAGAATGAAGCATCACTTCACCTTACCGGACTCTTTTACATATCTTTTTACCCTATATTTATCAATTGAAGATTAGAGGATAGTCTTCACAGCCTCCAACATACCCTTCTCCTGGATGAGGTCGAGGTCCTTCTTAACCAACTCTGTCAAGCCTGGAACTGTCTCGTTCAGGTTCTCATGCCAGATGTAGTCGAAGCCGAGTACGCCTTCTGCTACCTTCTGGGTGTCGCCAGTAGCCCAAAGCTCTGTGAGCTTGTCCATGATCTTCTGGTCATCGTTTGGCTGGATAGGAGCACCGTCCTCACGAACACCACCCTTATAGTAAGTGATGATGGCAGCAAGACCGAATACCAATCCCTGTGGCAACTCACCCTTACGCTCCAAATAGATCTTCACGCCTGGGAGGTCGCGAGTCTCGAACTTAGGGAATGAGTTCAGCATGATGCTGGTTACCTGGTGGTCAACGAATGGGTTCTCGAAGCGCTCCAATACGTCAGAAGCGAACTTCTGAAGCTCGTCCATAGGGAGGTTCAATGTCTGCATCAACTCTTCGAACTGTACCTTGTGGATGTACTTGCCCAATACTGGGTGCTCGCAAGCATCGCGAACGATGTTCACACCGCTGAGGTATGTAACAGGGCTCAATACTGTGTGAGGGCCATTCAGAAGAGTAACCTTACGCTCGTGGTATGGCTTCTCGTTGTCTGTGATGAGAACGTGGAGACCAGCCTTGTGAGCAGGGAACTCTTCCTGCATCTGCTCTACAGTCATGTTCTCAGCCTTCTCGATTACCCAGAGGTGGAAGCTCTCAGCCTTTACTACGAGGTTATCCTTGTAGCAAACCTTCTGCTGGATTTCCTTGATGGTATCGCGTGGGAAGCCAGGAACGATACGGTCTACGAGTGTAGCGCAAACATAGCAGTGGTTGGTGAACCACTCCTTGAAGCCCTCGTAGTCAGCACCCATGTCTTCCTTCCAAAGTTCGATATACTGATAGATGCACTCCTTCAAGTGGTGACCGTTCAAGAAGATCAGCTCGCAAGGCATCAGGATCATACCCTTAGTTGGGTCACCCTCGAAGAACTTGTAGCGGTGGAACAGCAACTGAACCAATTTACCTGGGTAAGAAGCAGCTGGAGCATCTGTGAACTTGCAGGAATCATCGAATGCAATACCAGCCTCAGTTGTGTTAGAGATGATGAAACGCATCTCTGGCTGCTCAGCCAAAGCCATGAAAGCCTGGTTCTGAGAATATGGGTTCAATGCACGGCTGATAACGTCGATACGCTCCAATGTGTTGACAGCCTGACCGTTCTCCTTGCCCTGAAGGTTCACGTGATAGAGGCAGTCCTGACCGTTCAACCAGTCTACCATACCGCCAGCCAAAGGCTGAACGACAACAACTGAACCGTTGAAGTCAGTTTTCTTATTCATATTCCATACAATCCAATCAACGAATGCACGGAGGAAGTTACCTTCACCAAACTGAATAATTTTCTCAGGAGCGACGCTCTTAGGAGCAGTGCGCTTGTTTAATGCTTTAAGCTCTTTCATGATTTGTTATTATGTTTGTTATTCGTTTTACTATTAGTTCCATCCCAGATGTCATATCTATTTCTTTAATCGATATTGTTATCTTTCTGAAATCTGATGCAAAGGTATAAAAAAAATCGGTACATTATATCGGAAATGTTGAAAAAACGTGCGTAAAGGTTTACGAAACTTTACAAAAAAAATCTTTCCATACCCCTGGAAAGATTAACGAGCGAGATACGGGAGTCGAACCCGCCTCACAGGCTTGGGAAGCCCGTGCACTACCGATGTGCTAATCTCGCTTGAATTAGCTTATCGTACATAATGACAAGAGAGCCACGAGCGGGACTCGAACCCGCGACCCACGCATTACGAATGCGTTGCTCTACCAACTGAGCCATCATGGCATAACTCTTTTCTTAATTATCTGCAAAGGTAATGAATATTTTCCGAACATAGAAAAATATTACCGAATACTTTTTTGAAGTTAACTTTCATTAACGGAAAGAACCCCGTTTATTAATATAATAAGGTGTAATGCCAAGTCCTCATTATATGCCTTCTGTGCTCTTACCCGTATAGGCAAGAGTACAGAAGTGGATATTCATCATGCATGACGCATGAGGAAAATGCTATGGTCGATGCATGCAGGAAGTTCTTCCTTGTAATGCGTAACCATGATCATGGTCTTATTGTTTCGCTTGCAAAAAGCCTCGATGACGTCCTTTACCAGACGGCGATTGTAATTATCAAGACCATGCAAAGGTTCGTCGAGGATAAGAAGTTCCGGATCTTTCACGAAGGCACGAGCCAGAAGAACCAGACGCTGCTCACCGCTTGAGAGTTTCAGGAAGCCACGCTCCTCCAATCCTTCCAATCCAAACACCTTCATCCAGAAGCGGCACTTATCCATATCTTCATCCTTCGGCTTTACATAAAGTCCTACGGAATCCATCAAACCGCTTGCCACGATTCTGATGGCAGGGAGATCGCGCTGGTATGAACGGTGAAGCTCAGGAGAAACATAACCGATATGCTTCTTGATGTCCCAGATACTCTCGCCGCTGCCACGAGGATTACCGAAGAGGGCGATGTCGCAGGCATAACTCTGAGGGTTGTCTGCACATACCAGACTCAGCAAGGTACTCTTTCCGGCTCCGTTTTGTCCGCTCAACGCCCAGCGTTCACCGTTGTTAACGGTCCAGTCCAGATCCTTCAAGATGATGCGCTCGCCATATTGAATGCGAACCTTGTTCATCTTGACCACTTCCTGGCTCTTATATTCACGGTCACTATAAGGCAAATTGATGATTTTCTGTTCTAGCTCATCACTCAACATTCTGCTTGGGATAGGTGCGCGCTGGGCTAGATACTCCTCCTTGGTCAGCTTCGGCATCACCTTCATATCCTTCACTTCCACTACGTGGGTGATGAAATCAGGAATGTCGTCGCTCTTGCTCAATACGAGGATAATCTGCAGGGCATGCTCCTGTGCCAAAGTCTTGAGGAGTTCCTTCAGCTGGTCGCGGGTGTCGGCATCGAGTCCGATGAACGGATTGTCCATGATGAGGACACGTGGTTCTGAGAAGAGGGTAGAAGCCAGCTTGAACTTGCGCAGCTCGCCGCTGCTCAACAGGATGGTGTACTTGTCGAGCAGATGCTCCATGTGGAAGAGTTCATAAATATGCTTCTGCAAATTGCGTCGTTCCGGGGTGTCTTCGCCTGCCATATTGTAGGCCTCTTCCAGCTTATCCTTCACTATCGGAGTGTTCTCATCTATTTCCAGCTGGTTCCATCTCTGCTGAAGGAAATAAGTGCGGTCGTTGTCACCACCATAGGTATCACGGAAGGTGATATACTTGATGTTGTCGCTCACCATCTTCTTGGTGCTAGGTGAGAAATCATAATCAGGGTCGTGCATTAACAGAGGGTGTCTGCCGACAATGATGTCAACAAACATCGACTTTCCACCACCGTTTGGTCCAACGATGGCGATATGTTCACCTTCGCAGGACTCAAAGTTTACAGGCTCGGCCATACGCCATTCCGGCATACGAGTCACGCCATCTTTAATGCTAATAATCTTTTGCATCTCTCTTATAATTTATTTATGTGTTGTGCGATTGATGGCTGCCAGAAGTTTGGCTTGCGGCCCAGTCATGCCGTTGGTGCCGCCAATGCGTGACTGGTTTTTCTGTGCAAAGTCCTTCCAGCTGCTATAATGCTTGTCGCTGATCTCCGGTCTGCCCATTTGCAGGAAATGGCAGTAAGCAGCGCCCAGTGCGTCGGTAGCATCCATGAACTTCGGCATTTCATCCTCCTTGATGTTGAGCATGCGTTGCAGCATCGCAGCCACCTGTTCCTTGGACGCCTGCCCCTGTCCTGTAATTGCCATCTTGATTTTCAGAGGAGCATATTCATGGATGGGCACATCGTGATGGATGGCAGCAGCGATGGCAACTCCCTGAGCTCTACCCAGTTTGAGCATCGACTGCACGTTCTTTCCAAAGAAGGGAGCCTCAATCGCCATCTCGTCAGGGAGATAAGAATCGATGATGCCCGTAACCCGCTCGAATATCTTGCCGAGTCGCAGATAAGGATCCTTCTCCTTGCGCATGTCAATGACACCCATCACCACCAACTCAGCCTTATTGCCCATGATGCGTATCACACCATAGCCCATCACGTTGGTTCCCGGGTCAATTCCAAGAATGATCTTCTCTGTATTATTCTTTTTCAATTTCTGATTCTCTGGTTAAAATTATCGGTCCATGTAAGGATTGTGCGCCAGTTCCTCTCCAATGCTGGTAGCATCGCCATGACCAGGAAGCACCTTGGTTTCATCAGGGAGCATACCCAGATGGCGCAGGCTGTTGATGATTCGGAACATACTGCCACCAGGAAAATCGGTACGGCCGATAGAACTCTTGAAGAGGGTATCGCCGGTAAACGCAACATGCTCAGCCTCGCAATAGAAAGTGACGGAACCGTTGCTGTGACCAGGAGTCTCAATAACCTTGAACTCATGGCTGCCGAACTTGATGATTTCATCTTCCTCGAAGAAATGACCGATAGGAGGGAACTTCGTATCCAGCTGCATCTGATAGAAGGTCTCTGCCTGATGGGCCAGCCCCTTCATCAGCTTCTCATCGCCCTGAGCCACTTCCGGCTTCAAGCCAAACTCCTTATAGATGGTGTCGTTGCCGAAGTTGTGGTCAAGATGGCCATGGGTAACGAGCAGATGAACCGGCTTCAGTTCGTTCTTGCGGATATATTGGGTGATGGCATTGCGCTCTTCTGGATAGAACGCTCCACAGTCGATGATGACGCATTCCTTGGTCTCATCACTTACAACATAGCAGTTCTCCTGCAACATGTTGACCTGGAATCTTTCGATATGTAACATTTTTACTTTGAACTTTGAATATTGAACATATTACTTTGAACTTTGAGCTCCTTTACTTTGAACTTTGAGCTTTGAACATTGAACTTTATGATTAGTAAAGGCTATTGAATTCTTCACTCTTCGTTCTTCACTCTTCACTTCCGTTCTTCACTTCTACGCCGGAACATAGATAAGCTGTTTATCTTGCTTGAACCATTCTTCCTCGAAGAAGGTGCTGAGCGGTGTGATTTCTGCCACATTGCGGTAATCCTTGAGCTCTTCCTGCAGATTGCCGCCCTTCAGGCAGATCAAGCCATTAGGCAGAGCGTTCTGCCCCTTCTTCTTGAAATTCTTCTTGATGATTTTCATCAGGTCAGGCAACTGCATCACAGCACGGCTTACCACGAAATCATACTTTCCTTTCTCATCCTCACCACGCAAGTGCTCAGCCACAAGATTCTTCAAGCCGATGGCAGAAGCCACCTCATTGCACACGCGAATCTTCTTGCCGGTTCCATCAATGAGTTTGAATTTGCATTCAGGAAAGAGAATGGCAAGCGGAATACCAGGAAAACCGCCACCACATCCGAAGTCAAGAATCTCTGTACCAGGACGGAAATTGATGGCCTTGGCTATTGCCATGGAATGAAGCACATGGTGCTCATAAAGGTTGTCAATATCCTTACGGCTGATGACATTGATCTTGTTGTTCCAGTCGCGATACAGCTCATCGAGCGCTGCTATCTGCTTTTTCTGCTCATCAGTAAGATGGGTGAAATATTTCTCTATGATGTTCATCCTTCTATTATCTTTCGTTTATATTACTTATTTAAGTGAATCTTTTAATATATTAAGGTGCAAAGTTAACGCAATTAAAGGACAAAACAAAATTATATAGCTTTTTTTATATATTTATTTAGATTTTGGTTCCAACTTATTAAAAAAATGTGTACCTTTGCACCCGAAAAAGATGTTGTAGAGCAGAAAATTGCATAAAAACTGCTTGCCCGACTCTATCAGATTGTAAAACATAACAGATATTATAGAATAGTTAATATGATAAAGGCTGCATTATTTGACCTGGATGGCGTAGTGTTCGAAACCGAATCACAGTATTCCATCTTCTGGGGTATGATTGGACGTGAATATCATCCGGAAATTCCAGATTTCGAGTACCGCATCAAAGGACAGACATTAGTACAGATTTATGATAAGTACTTCTCTGAAGATTCTGTTTTTGCTCATATCAAAGGTTATACCGATGTAAAGTCAGAACAGGATAAGATTACTACTCGTCTCAATGAATTTGAGAAGAATATGTCGTACCCTTACATCACTGGCTTCGAAGACTTCATCAAAGACTTGAAGCAGAATGGTGTAAAGTGCGCTGTAGTAACGAGTAGCAACGTCCAGAAGATGCAGAATGTCTACAGACAGCACCCGGAATTCAAAGGCTACTTTGACCGTGTATTGACCAGCGAAGACTTCGCCAAGAGCAAACCGGATCCGGACTGCTACCTGAAGGGCGCAGCATGCTTTGATGCCAAGCCGGAAGAGTGCGTAGGACTGGAAGACAGCTTCAACGGCTTGAAGGCTGTACGTGCTGCAGGTGCATTCACCCTCGGACTTTCCACTACCAATTCCAAGGAGTCGATTGAGCCATTTAGCGACTATGTAATTGCCGATTATACCGGCTTTACATTTGCCGACTTAGTGAAAGTTGTAGAAGAAAACAAGAAGTAATAAATACAGATAAAGATAATATAATAATCATGGGATATTTATCTACTGACAAAAAGAAAATTACAACCAAGACGTTTGCTGAAATGAAAGCAGCAGGCGAGAAGGTTACAATGCTTACAGCTTACGACTTTACGACTGCAGGCATTCTGGATGCCGCTGGCATCGACAGCATCCTGATTGGCGATTCTGCCAGCAATGTAATGGCTGGAAATGCAGATACTTTGCCAATTACTGTTGACCAGATGATTTACCATGCCCGCAGCGTGGCTCGTGCCTGCAAGCATGCCTTCGTGGTATGCGATATGCCTTTCGGCAGCTATCAGATCAGCAAGGAAGAGGCTCTTCGCAATGCTTGCCGCATGATGAAGGAAACAGGAGTAGACGCACTCAAGCTGGAGGGCGGCATCGAAATCGCTGATACTGTCAAGGCTCTGGTAGACGCCGGCATTCCTGTGCATGGTCATCTTGGACTCACTCCACAGAGCGTCAACAAGTTTGGCGGTTATGGTATCCGTGCCAAGGATGAGGCTGAGGCTCAGAAGCTCATCAGCGATGCTATCGCTCTTGATAAGGCTGGCGTATTCGCCATTGTTCTGGAAAAGGTTCCAGCTAAATTGGCGGCTGAAGTAACACGACAGGTGAAAGCCGTAACTATCGGTATCGGAGCCGGCAACGGTTGCGACGGACAGGTTCTGGTTTATGCTGATGCTCTTGGTATGACCCAAGGCTTCAAGCCAAAGTTCCTGCGCCACTTCGCCCAGGTAGGCGAGGAGATGCAGAAGGGTGTGAAGGCATACATCGACGCCGTTAAGAGTACAGAATATCCAAGCATAGAGGAGAGCTATTAAGCCTCCTCTCTACATTTTAGCGTCATATAGTTCATAAAGTTTTTGGTTATGGATACACAAAACACGCCCATACATATTAAATTATGGCATCGGGACTTCTGGAGACTTTGTTTTGCCAACCTGCTTCTGATGACGAGTGTCTGCATGCTCATCATCGGCATACCTTATTTTATGACCATTGAAGGTTATCGTTACTGGCAGATAGGAGTTGTAGTAGGTGCTTACGGCTTTGGTTTATTCCTTCTGGGTGGCTTCTGTTCCTATCTCCTGCAACGCTATCGCCGCAACAGAGTATGTCTGGTTTCTATCTGTTGCGTGGCAATCAGTCTCGTTGCACTCTATTATCTGGAGACCTTCTGGAAAATCAAGTTCGGCTTTGGAGTTCTTGTAGCAACACGAGTAGTACAGGGCGCATTCTTAGGACTGGCACAAATGGCCCTGACCAGCACGTTGGTAATTGACACTTGTGAGTCTTTCCAGCGCACCGAAGCGAATTATATCACCTCCTGGTTCGCCCGACTATCTATTGCCACGGGACCAATTATAGTTTGGCTTGTTGATGATTTTTCAGACATGCACCTTATCTTCCCGGTAGCTTCCCTGTTGGCTCTTGGAGCTTTCGTACTTGTATCGCTGGTAAAGTTCCCCTTCAAGGCTCCCTCTGAGCACTTGCCGCTTTTCAGTTACGACCGTTTCTTCCTGCCACAAGGCATCCCGCTGTTCATCAACATTGTACTCATATTGATAGGCGCAGGAATGTATTTTGCCATTCCTCATAACCTGACGGTTTACCTGATGTTTCTGTTAGGACTGCTGATGGCTATTGTTGCAGAGAAATATGTCTTTGCTGATGCCGACTTGAAGAGCCAGGCTCTCGTGGGCTTGGTATTAATGGGAGCAGCCGAATTCATTTCATTAAACGACCAGGATTTTGCCGTAGAGGTGCTTGTGCCCTTGCTGCTAGGTATGGGAATAGGTGTGATCGGTAGCAGATTTCTGCTTTTCTACATCAAGCTGGCCAAGCATTGTCAGCGCGGCACCAGTACCAGTTCCTTCTTTCTGGCATGGGAATTTGGGTTATCATTAGGTATTGCGATAGGTTTTATGTTTTTGGAAAATGCTTACAAGCAAGTTCCGTGCGTCAATAACGTCATCTTCAACCCAACCGTTCACGAAGTGCTTGTTCCAGGCATGATATTTACAGGTCTGTCACTTGTCCTGTATAATTTCGTCGTACATCCCTGGTATATGAAACATCGTAATCGCTAAGGTTACTTATATCATCCAGCCCTTCCTAAATATGACATTTTATAGAAAGAAAGATTCCATATATAGGAAGGGTTTCATTAAAAGTTTCTAAAAATAGCTTTTGTGAAACATTTTTAATATTATTTAGTTAGCATTATTCGCTTTTGTCCCCATAATTCAGTACTTTTGCGTTTGATTTAAGAGGGAGGGTGTAAATACACACCCTAATTCATCGTAAAAAGTAGAATAAAACGTAAAATAATATTATAAGAATTATGGCAGAAGCTATTGATATCCGTGAGTTGAACATCCGGATTGAACAACAGAGTCAGTTTGTTACCAATTTGGTAATGGGCATGAACAAGGTCATCGTAGGTCAGAAACACCTTGTTGACTGTCTTCTCATCGGTCTTCTCTCTGACGGCCACATCTTGCTTGAAGGTGTGCCTGGTTTGGCGAAGACTCTCGCAATCAAAACATTGTCACAGTTAGTAAGTGCAGACTATAGCCGCATACAGTTTACACCAGATTTGTTGCCAGCCGACGTGGTGGGAACACAGATCTATTCTCAGAAAGACGAAGCCTTCCATGTAAAGCGTGGTCCGGTGTTCGCCAACTTCGTTCTGGCAGATGAAATCAACCGTGCTCCAGCCAAGGTACAGAGTGCTTTGCTCGAGGCAATGCAGGAACATCAGGTTACCATCGGCGAACAGACATTTAAATTGCCAAATCCGTTCCTGGTAATGGCAACACAGAACCCAGTAGAACAGGAGGGAACCTATCAGCTTCCTGAAGCTCAGGTGGACCGTTTCCTTCTCAAGGTCATCATTGACTATCCAACTATCGAGGAAGAAAAGCTCATCATCCGTGAGAATATTCAGGGCGGTCTGCCAACGGTTACTCCTGTAACTACAGCAGAAGAAATCCTGAAGGCCCGCAGCATTGTAAACGAGGTGTATATCGATGAGAAGATTGAGCAGTATATAGCCGACATCGTCTTCGCTACCCGTTATCCTGACCGTTATGGTTTGGGCGACCTGAAGGACATGATTACCTTCGGCGGTAGTCCTCGTGCCAGCATTTCCCTTGCCAAGGCTGCCCGCGCCTATGCTTTCATCAAGCACCGTGGTTACGTGATTCCTGAAGATGTCCGTGCTGTGGCTCACGATGTTCTCCGCCATCGTATCGGTCTCTCTTACGAGGCTGAGGCTAGCGAAGTAACCAGCGAGGAAATCGTAAGCCGCATCATCAACAAGGTGGAAGTGCCTTGATGAAGTAAGTGAAGAGTGAAGAACGAAAAGTGAAGAGTGAAGAACGAAGAGTGAAGAGTGAAGAACGAAGAGTGAAGAATTCACTTACTTCACTAATCATAAAGTTCAATGTTCAAAATTCAAAGTTCAAAGTAATAAGTTGGATACACAAGATATCTTAAAGAAAGTTCGGAAGATTGAGATCAAGACTCGCGGATTGAGCCAGAATATCTTTGCCGGTCAGTACCATTCTGCCTTCAAGGGCAGGGGTATGGCCTTTGCCGAGGTGCGCGAATACCAGTATGGTGACGACGTGAGAGACATCGACTGGAATGTCACGGCACGTTTTCATCGTCCTTTCGTCAAGGTGTTCGAAGAGGAACGAGAGCTTACTGTGATGTTGATGGTGGATGTGAGTGGCTCGCTCGACTTTGGTACGATGCGCCAGATGAAGCGCGACCTGGCAACCGAGATAGCTGCCACCTTGGCTTTCAGTGCCATCCAGAACAACGACAAGATAGGTGTCATCTTCTTTTCCGACAGAATAGAGAAATATATTCCACCTAAGAAGGGTAGAAAGCATATTCTTTATATCATCAGAGAAATGCTAGACTTCCACCCTCAGAGCCAGCGTACCAACATAGGCTGTGCCTTGGAATACTTCACACGCGTGATGAAACGCCACTGTACGGCTTTCCTCATCAGTGACTTTTACGACCAGAAGGATTATCAGCATGCCTTGCAGATTGCCAACCAGAAACATGATGTGGTGGGCATTCAGGTATATGACCCGAGAGCCAAACAGTTGCCTGACGTAGGATTGCTGAAAGTAATGGATGCAGAGACAGGGCATGAGATGTATATCGACACCAGTTCCAAGAAGTTGAGAGTGGCTCATGCACAGAACTGGTTCCGACGCCAGGACAACTTGCGCCAGCTCTTTGCCAAAAGCAAGGTAGACTGGACTTCGATAGCGACCAACGAGGATTTCTCCAAGTCGCTCCTGGCACTGTTCAAACAAAGAGGATAGTTAAGGGAAGAGTGAAGAGTGAAGAATGAAAAGTGAAAAGTGAAGAATTCTACGGCTTTACTAATCATAAAGTTCAAAGTTCAAAGCTCAAAGTTCAAAGTAAAGAAGTTCAAAGCTCAAAGTTCAAAGTAAATCAACAATGTTGAAAATTAGAAATATCATATTGGCAATAGCTCTGATGGGCTGTTCTGGTTTGGCTTTCAGCCAGAATGTGGAACAGCGCATCGATTCTTTGCAGATGCTTATCGGACAGCAGACCATTCTGCACCTTAAGGCAACCGCCCGAAAGGGAGCCAAAGTGGTAATGCCATCCTTCAAGCCTCAGACCCAGATAGTTCCAGGCGTTGAGGTGGTGGAGCAGAGTAAGGGCGACACCATGCATGTAGGTGACAACCAGATGGTGGTAAGCCGCGACTATACCATCACATCTTTTGATGAGAAGGTGTATGCCATCCCGGCACTCAATGTGAAGATAGACGGTAAGAACTGCCACGGCAACCCATTGGCGCTGAAGGTGCTCACAGTACCCGTGGATACGGTTCATCCCAATCAGTTCTATCCTCCCAAGACGGTGCAGGAGAATCCCTTCCTCTGGAGTGAGTGGAGCTTCGCCTTTTGGTTGAGCTTTCTGCTGTTAATCGTCTGTGTAGCAATGCTCTATCTGCGCAACCGATTGAAGAAGAATAAGCCTATCATTGCCCGCATCCGTATCATCAAACGTGTGCCTGCCCATGAGAAGGCATTGAAAGAGATTAACGACATCAAACAGCATCACAGTACATCGAACCAGGAAACACAGAAGGAGTACTATACTCACCTTACCAATGCGCTGCGTGAATATATAGTAAACCGGTTTGGTTTCAATGCCATGGAGATGACCAGTACTGAAATCATTGAGAACCTGCGTGCTTCTGGCGACCAGAAGATGATAGACGAATTGAGAATGCTCTTCTCAACAGCCGACCTCGTCAAGTTCGCCAAATACGAGATTCCGATGAATGAAAATGATGCCAATCTGGTAAATGCAATTAACTTCATCGACCAGACGAAGACCAATGAGTTGCCTAAGGAAGAGAAAATTGTGCCTACGCTCAGCAGCGAGGACCAGAAGTCTCAGCAGCAACGCCGCCTCATCAAAACGCTGCTTTGGATAGGAGGCTTCAGCGCTGTTGCTATCTTAGGCTATATCATCTATCAAGTTGTCATGCTGTTGATGTAAAAACCATCACTGATAGATAAAAACATCAGAGTGATGCAAACTATAAATGTTATAAGAAATGGAATTTGCAAGTAAAGCATATTTTCTGCTACTCCTGTTGCTGATACCTTATATCTTATGGTATTTTCTTGGGAGAAAGAAAAGTGAGCCAACTATGCGCATGAGCGATACCCGAATGTATCAGTATGCGCCAAAGAGTCTTCGAGTGCGACTCATCCATCTGCCTATGGTACTGAGATGCATCGCCTTCGTGCTCATTGTGTGTGCCATGGCTCGCCCACAGACTCATAATTCTTGGGACAACAAGACTGTGGAGGGAATTGACATCATGCTTGCTATGGACGTATCTACATCCATGCTTGCTGAAGATCTGAAGCCAAACCGAATGGAAGCGGCTAAGGATGTGGCAAATGAGTTTATCTCTGGTCGTCCTACCGACAATATCGGCTTGACCATCTTTGCCGGTGAAGCTTTCACCCAATGTCCAATGACTACCGATCATGCCAGCTTGCTGCGCTTATTGCAAGATACAAGAACAGATATTGCCGCACGTGGACTCATTGATGACGGTACTGCTGTAGGTATGGGTTTGGCAAATGCAGTAAGCCGATTGAAGGATTCAAAGTCAAAGAGCAAGGTGGTGATTCTCTTGACGGATGGTAGTAACAACATGGGCGACATATCGCCTATGACAGCTGCAGAAATAGCCAAGAGTTATGGCATCCGTGTTTATACGATTGGAGTGGGAACCAACAAGGTGGCTCCATACCCAATGCCAGTAGCTGGTGGTGTGCAATATGTCAACATTCCAGTGGAAATTGACACGCAGACCCTGCGAGACATTGCACAAACCACAGATGGAAACTTCTATCGTGCTACCAACAATGCGGAGTTGAAGAAGATTTATCAAGATATCGACAAATTGGAGAAGTCAAAATTCAATGTGAAGCATTATGCCAAACGTTATGAGGCTTATCAGCCTTTTGCCTTGGCAGCACTCCTGGTATTGCTCCTGGAGATTTTGCTGCGCATTACTTGGCTCAGAAGAATACCATAAATATATAGAACAATGTTAAGATTTGAAGATCCTATATTTCTCTGGCTTCTATGGATAATCCCGGTACTCATACTGGTACGCTTTATCGGTTGGAGAAAAAGAAGGGCAAAACTGAGAAGACTGGGAGACCCTGAGTTGCTCAAACAGCTGATGCCCGACATATCCAAATACCGCCCAACGGTGAAATTTGTGCTGATGCTTGCAGCCCTGGCATTACTTATCGTGATGGTGGCGCGTCCGCAGATGGGTAGCAAGGTTTCTCACGACAAGCGCAACGGAATTGAGACTATGATCTGTCTGGACATTTCCAATTCCATGCTGGCAGAAGATGTGGCACCATCCCGTCTCGACAAGAGCAAGATGCTGATAGAGAATCTGGTAGATAACTTCAGCAACGACAAGATTGGTCTTATCGTCTTTGCGGGCGATGCCTTCGTGCAGTTGCCTATCACCAGCGACTATGTTTCTGCCAAGATGTTCCTGCAGAACATTTCGCCAAGCTTGATACAAACTCAAGGCACCAACATAGCCCAGGCTATCAGTCTTGCCTCAAAGAGTTTCACCCAGCAGGAAAACATCGGTAGGGCTATCATCGTGATAACTGATGGTGAGAACCATGAGGTGGGTGCTCAGGATGCAGCCCAGATGGCCAACAAGAAAGGCATCAACGTGTTTATCCTGGGTATCGGTAACGCCAAGGGTGCTCCAATCCCTATGGGAGACGGCTCTTATCTGACAGATAATGCCGGCAATACGGTAATGACCGCCTTGAATGAGCAGATGTGCCGCGAATTGGCACAGGCTGGCAAAGGACAGTATATCCATGTAGATAATACTAGCGATGCAGAAAAAGCGCTCAACGATGACTTGGCTAAATTGCAGAAAGGGGATATGACCAGTGTCATCTACAGTGCTTATGACGAACAGTTCCAGGCTGTAGGAATCTTGATTATTCTCTTGCTCCTCGTTGAGGTCTGCATGATGGAAGTGAAGAATCCGATGCTCAGGAACATCAAGTTCTTTAAGAAAGATTTGAAGAAATGATATAAGATATGAACTATATACATTATATAATAGTAACGGTAGCTTTTCTGTTGGTAGGTGGGACAAACGCTGTCGCACAAACCGACCGCAACTTGATACGCCAGGGAAATAGGGCTTTCAAGACCCAGAAATGGGCAGCTGCTGAGACCCAATACCGCAAGGCTATCTTCAAGAATCAGAAGAATCCACAGGCGATATATAACCTTGGCTGTGCCTTGCTGATGCAGCAGAAAGATTCACTGGCAATGGTTCAGTTTGGTAATGCTGCACAATTGGAGAGCAATATCTTCCGCCGCTCCAAGAGCTATCACAATATGGGAGTGGTGATGCAAAACCACCGGGAATATGCACAGGCCATCGAGTATTACAAGATGGCTTTAAGATGCAACCCTCAAGACAATGAGACTCGTTATAATCTTGCCCTCTGCAAAAAGTTGCTCAAGAACAACCAGCAGAATCAAAATAACAAGAACAATAAGGACAAGAATAAAAACGATAAAAACAAGGACAAGAAGAACGACAAGAACAAAAATAAGGACGGGCAAAATAAGAACGACCAAAACAAAGATAAGCAAAACAAGAATCAGGACAAGAATAATTCTGACAAGAACAAGCAGAATCAGGAAAAAATGAGTCGCGACAATGCCGAACAGCTCTTGAACGCTGCTATCCAGCAAGAGAAAGCTACGAAGCGCAAGATGCAGAAGGCAATGAGCCAGCCACGCCGAAAGGTATATGACAAAAACTGGTAGCTCTGTCTCTTTAGATATTCATTTGTAAGATAAAGAATATAATTTGTAATTAGATAATAAATATGAAACATATAGGTAGGTTTACTATCATCTTGATGATACTGATGAGCGTCAGCATAAATGCTGTTGCCCAACACCTGAAAGTATCGGCTCCATCCCATGTAGCGGCAGGTGAAAACTTCCGTGTTGCGTATACCATCAATGCACGCGACGTGGAGGAATTCCGCATGGGAAACGTGCCGGATGGGCTGGAGGTCATTGCAGGTCCATACACATCGCAACAGTCCAGTTATCAGATGATAAACGGACATACATCATCATCTTCTTCCGTAACGATTACTTATACGCTTTATGCAGCCAAGAATGGCGTTTTCACCATCGGTTCTTCCCAGGTCCTTGTAGGGGGAAAGAAACTTGCATCCCGCGCTGTTAAGATTAATGTTACCGGACAGGCTGCCCATAATCCTAATGGTTCTACCAAGATGCATGGAAGAAATGATAATGATGAACCTCATATGCGACAGGCTGGTTCCAGCATTTCTGGCAGCGACCTCTTCATCAAGGTTTCTGCCAACAAGAAACATGTCACAGAACAAGAACCTATCTTGCTGACTTATAAGGTTTATACTCTGGTTGAACTTACCCAACTGGAGGGTAAGATGCCTGATTTGAAAGGTTTTCACACTCAGGAAGTTCCGCTTCCTCAACAGAAGCAGTTTCATACAGAGATGGTCAACGGCCGTCCATACAAATGCGTGACCTGGAGTCAATACGTCATGTATCCACAGATGACAGGAAAGCTGGAAATACCTTCCATCAATTTCAAGGGAATCGTTGTCCAGCAAAACCGTAATATTGATCCTATGGAAGCTTTCTTTAATGGAGGTTCCGGTTATATTGAGGTTCACAAGGATATCAAGGCTCCGGGTATTACCATTTCGGTTGACCCATTACCTCAACGTCCTGCTGATTTCTCAGGCGGAGTAGGTAAGTTTAATATTTCTGCCACTATCGACAAGAAAGAAGTAAAAGCCGGCGAACCCATCAATATACGTGTGGTTGTAGGAGGTATCGGAAACCTGAAGCTGCTGAAACAGCCTATTATCGAATTCCCGAAAGACTTCGATCAGTATGATGCAAAAATAACAGACAAAACCCGACTTTCAGCCAATGGTCTGGAGGGCAATATGATTTACGACTTCCTTGCGGTACCTCGCAATCAAGGTCAGTATACCATACCAGCCATCGAATTTACCTATTATGATACATCATCATCCAGGTATAAGACCATCAAGACTCAACCATTCACCATCAAGGTTGATAAGGGTGACGGCTCAAGCGACAGCAATGAAGGTGCTGATTTCAATAAAGACAAGGACATTCATACCCTGAAGCTCGGCAAAGACTGTCACCAGAACATCAACGACATGTTTTATGGCAGCGCAAGCTATTGGATCTGTCTGTTGATTCCTCTGCTTGCTTTCATCGCATTGATTATCATCTTCCATCGCAGAGCTATGGAAAATGCCGACATCGTCAAGATGCGCTCCAACAAGGCAAAGAAGATGGCAACCAAGCGCTTGAAGAAAGCTCATCTCTTGATGGTAAAGCACAAACAGGGAGAGTTTTATGATGAAGTATTACGTGCTTTATGGGGATATATCAGTTACAAACTGAATATACCTGTAGAAAAGCTGAATCGTGAGAACATCCGCGAGAAAATGATTTCTCACAACGTAGACGAAGATACCATCAAGAAGTTTACTACTGCTATTGATGAGTGTGAATTCGAGCGTTATGCACCAGGCGATTCAGTGGGTAATATGAATCATACATTCAATGCTGCAATAACAGGAATCATGGAAATAGAGAATGCAATCAATATGGCACGTAAGAAGCGCAAGACCAATCGCAACGGATATTCCCTCATCATGCTTCTGGCAATGATGCTTGGCTTCACACTTGAGGCAAGTGCCATCACCAAACAGAATGCAGATACTGAGTATCAGAAAGGCAATTATCAGCAAGCTATTCGTGATTACGAGGAGATATTGAAGACCAGGGCATCTGCTGCCATTTATTACAATCTAGGCAATGCTTATTTCCGTACAGACAATATCACGAAGGCTGTGCTCAACTATGAGCGTGCTCACTTATACGCCCCAGGAGATGAGGACATCAATTTCAATCTCCAGTTTGCAAGAAGTAAGACCATTGACAAGATTACACCTGCTTCAGAGATGTTCTTCGTCACATGGTACAGGATGCTTGTCAACTACACGAGTGTAGACAATTGGGCAAAGATTGGAATCTTCAGTATCATCATGGCGTTGATACTCGTATTGGTTTATCTCTTTGGACCTCAGCTCTTCATGCGTAAGATAGGATTTTTCGGAGGCTTGTTCTTCCTGATTTCCTTCCTGATAAGTAATCTGTTTGCCTATCAGCAGAAACAGGTTCAGATAAACAGGACGGGTGCCATCATTATGGAACCATCGGTAAATATCAAGAAGACACCTGCCAAACAAAGTGCTGACTTGTTTGTCCTGCATGAAGGAACCCGGGTGGATATTACCGACAAGACAATCAATGGATGGCGAGGCATTCGTGTTGCTGATGGCAGAGAAGGTTGGATAGAAACCAAACATATAGAGGAAATATAATGGATTTCAGTAAAATACAAGACATGGACATGCAGGTGTTGAGCCTTTTCAATGGTAGCGACAACATCATGCTTGACCAGATGGTACAGATATTAACATCGGGCCTGACGTGGATACCACTCTACGTCATGCTCTTTTTTGTTGTTATGCGCAACAATGAGACGATGGGGCAGATAGCCCTGGTGGTGGGAAGCGCAATCTTCTGCGTTCTATTTGCTGATGGACTGGTTGACGGCATCATCAAACAGCTGGCTGAGAGATGGAGACCTTCAAATGATCCTACATTCAAGTATATGGTGCAGGTTGTGGACGATATCCGTCCGAAGGGTTATAGCTTCTGCTCTGCACATGCTGCCAATACGATGTCGCTGGCTGTTTTCTTCTCCTTACTTATCCGTAGTAAAATGCTCACGATAACACTGGTAATATGGTCTCTCATAAACTGTTGGACGCGATTGTATCTGGGTGTACATTACCCTTCAGATATTCTTTGCGGCATGATTATCGGTATCATCGTTGGCATTCTGGTCTATCTACTTTATTATAAGATTTATCTTCGGATCTCTCCAAAGATTAATTATATCTCCAACCAGTATACCAGTACAGGATACGATCATGACGATATCGATAAGGCAATGGTCATTTTAATACTCACATTGGTATATGTAGTGACAAGAAGTGTTGTCATGGCTGGTTTCGTTTAATAAACTCTATATAAAAGAATTCAATAATAAAACATAATGGATACAAAACATATTAAGATAAGCGATTATAATTACGATTTGCCAGATGAGCGCATCGCCAAGTTTCCTATCTCACAGCGCGACCACAGTAAACTGCTGGTCTATAAGCATGGCGAGGTGAGTGACGATGTGTTCTTCCATCTTCCGGACTATCTGCCAAAGGGTGCCATGATGGTATTCAATAATACCAAGGTAATCCAGGCGCGCATGCATTTCCGCAAGGAGACGGGAGCCCTCATCGAGGTGTTCCTGATGGAGCCTGCTGCACCTACCGACTATGAGCTGATGTTCCAGACATCGGGTCACTGCTCATGGCTCTGTATGATTGGTAACCTGAAGAAATGGAAAGAGGGAAGCCTGAAGCGAGACTTCGAAATCAAGGGTCATCAGCTTACTCTCTCTGCTACCATGCGCCGTGGAGATGCGCTCAGCACAGAGGCGGCTGAAATGGTGGCTAAAGGTGGCGGCACCAACTATTGGGTGGATTTCGACTGGGACAACGAGCATGTTTCCTTTGCCGAGATTCTCGAGGCAGTAGGAGAGTTGCCTATCCCTCCATATCTGAACCGCAAGACAGAAGAAAGCGACAAGACCACTTATCAGACCGTATATTCCAAGATCAAGGGTAGCGTGGCTGCCCCAACAGCCGGTCTGCATTTCACCGATGCGGTGCTCCAGGACCTGGATGCGCATGGCATCGACCGTGAAGAGGTAACCCTTCATGTAGGAGCGGGAACCTTCAAGCCGGTGAAGAGTCTTGAGATAGAAGGTCATCAGATGCATACCGAATATATCGTGGTTCATCGTCGCAGTCTGGAAAAGCTCATCAAGCACGAGTGCCAGGTCATCGCCGTGGGAACCACCAGCGTGCGCACCATCGAGAGTCTCTACTATATGGGTGTGCATCTCATCAAGCATCCTGAGGCAAGCGAGGAGGATTTGCATGTAAAACAGTGGGATCCATACGAGTTGTCGGCAGATGGCAATCTGGTGGAAGGCATCACTCCGGTGCAGGCTATCCAGGCAATCGTCGATTACCTCGACCGCAACGGCTTGGAAGCCTTGCATTCCAGCACACAGATCATCATCGCTCCAGGTTATACCTATAAGATAGTGAAGATGCTGGTTACCAATTTCCATCAGCCTCAGAGCACCCTCCTTCTCCTGGTGAGTGCCTTCCTGCATGGTGATTGGAAGAAGGTATATGATTATGCCCTCTCTCATGATTTCCGCTTCCTGAGCTATGGAGATTCCTCCCTGCTCATTCCGTAAGGAAATGCTCTTTTCACAAGAAGAAACTCTTTCATAGGAAGAAAGAAATAAGTACTGAAGTTTCGCATGTGGTTCAAGTACGGGCTGAAGGCCCAAAAGCTCCTAGCCCAGGGCATCGCCCTGGGTATAATGGCAATCAGCAAGGCGCCCTGTAAGGGCAAAAGCTTTGTATATTGCCAGATATTTGAAAGCTTTTGCCCTTACAGGGCGACAGTTTTGCGTCCATAAACACCCAGGGCGATGCCCTGGGCTAGGAGCTTCTGCCCTTTCAGGGCGTGTGGGGCTTACTTGCGAAACTTGAGTAAGTAGTTAGGAAAATTATAAATTATACATTATACATTAAAATAGTATGATTTCAGTAGAAGGACTGAAAGTAGAGTTTGGCGTAAAGCCACTTTTCAATGATGTAAGCTTCGTGATCAACGACCGCGACCGCATTGCCCTGGTAGGTAAGAACGGTGCCGGTAAATCTACGATGCTGAAGATTCTCTGTGGCTTGCAGAAGCCAACCTCCGGCGTAGTGGCTATCCCTAATGAAACCACCATCGGCTATCTGCCTCAGGTGATGAAACTGCAGGATGATACCACCGTGAAGCAGGAAACCCGCAAGGCTTTCGCCCACAATACCGAGATGAAGGCGCGCCTCGACAAAATGCAGCAGGAAATGGCTGACCGCACCGACTACGAGAGCGAGAGTTATGCCCAGCTCGTGGAGAAGTTCACCCAGGAACATGATCGCTATATGATGATGGGCGGTGAAAACTATGAGGCGGAAATAGAGCGCACGTTGAGCGGTCTGGGTTTCACCCGTGAAGACTTCGACCGTCCTACCCGGGAGTTCTCCGGTGGATGGCGTATGCGTATCGAGCTGGCAAAGATCCTGCTCCAGAAGCCGGATGTGCTCCTCCTCGATGAGCCTACCAACCATCTCGATATCGAGAGTATCCAGTGGCTGGAGCAGTTCCTGGCGCAGAGTGCCAAGGCGGTGGTGCTGGTAAGTCACGACCGTGCCTTTATCAATAATGTAACCAACCGCACCCTGGAGATTACCTGTGGCAGGGTAGAGGATTACAAGGTGAAATACGATGAGTATGTGGTTCTTCGTGCCGAGCGCCGCGAGCAGCAGCTCCGCGCCTACGAGAACCAGCAGAAGGAAATAGCCGATATCAAGGACTTCATCGAGCGATTCCGCTATAAGCCAACCAAAGCTGTACAGGTGCAGAGCCGCATCAAGCAGTTGGAGAAAATCGTTCCTATCGAGGTGGATGAGGTGGATACCAAGCAGATGCATCTCAAGTTCCCTCCTTGTCTCCGCAGCGGCGATTATCCGGTCATCTGCGATGAGGTGAGAAAGGATTATGGCGAGCATACCGTCTTCGACCATGTGAACCTTACCATCAAGCGTGGCGAGAAAGTGGCGTTCGTAGGTAAGAACGGCGAGGGTAAATCTACCCTGGTGAAGTGTATCATGGGCGAGATTCCTTTTACGGGCAATCTCAAGATAGGTCATAACGTGCAGATTGGTTATTTTGCACAGAACCAGGCACAGCTGCTCGATGAGAATCTTACCATCTTCCAGACTATCGACAATGTGGCTACCGGCGAAATGCGCCTCAAGGTGAACGATCTCTTGGGTGCCTTTATGTTTGGTGGCGAAACTTCCGAAAAGTATGTCAAGGTGCTGAGCGGTGGCGAGCGCAGTCGTCTGGCGATGATCAAGCTCCTGCTCGAACCGGTGAATCTCCTGATTCTCGATGAGCCTACCAACCATCTCGATATGCAGTCGAAGGATGTGTTGAAGGAAGCCATCAAGGCATTCGACGGTACCGCTATCATCGTGAGCCACGACCGTGAGTTCCTCGACGGACTGGTAGATAAGGTATATGAGTTTGCCGGTGGTAAGGTTCGTGAGCATCTGGGCGGTATCTACGATTATCTCCGTGCCCACAATGCCGAGAGCATCAGTCAGGCGCTTTCGTTAAGTGAAGAGAGAAGAGTGAAGAGTGAAGAATCCAATAGTTCTTCTTTATCCAAAGGTTTATCCGATGCATCTCTTTCAGCTTCTGATGTAACCACTCCAGCCAAGCTCAGCTATGCCGAGCACAAGGAGCAGCAGAAGAAGATACGCAAGGCTGAGAAGGCGGTGAAGGAATGCGAGACGAAGATTGAAAAGCTCGAAACCCGCAAGGCTGAGATTGATGCCCTCCTGATGAAGCCTGAGAACGCTACGAATATGGAACTCGTTACCGAATACACCGAGCTGATGAAGAGCCTGGATGAGGAAAACGAGAACTGGATGATGCTCTCAGAAGAGCTGGAGGAAGTGAAGAATTCATAATTAAAACAATAATAAATAACGAGAAAATGAAAATGAAGTTTATCCTTCCGATGATGATGCTCGCAGCCATGCCTTTGGCTGCTGATGCTCAGAACAAGTCGGGACTTGTCATGAGCAATCTTGACAAGACAGCAAAGCCTGCTGATGATTTCTATCAGTTTGCTACCGGTGGCTGGCAGAAGAACAATCCGCTGCCTGCTGCCTACAGCCGTTATGGTAGTTTCGATCAGTTGGCTGAGAACAGCAACAAGCGTATCAACTCTATTCTTGATGAACTCAAGAAGAAGACCTACAAGGCAGGAACCATCGAGCAGAAGCTTTCCGACTTCTACAAGTTGGCGCTCGATATCGACCGCCGCAATAAGGAGGGCATTGCTCCCGTAAAGCCTCTCCTCGACGAGATTGCTGCAGCCAAGACCAAGGCTGAGCTCCAGAACTTGCAGGTGAAGTATGCTATGCAGGGCTTGGGCGTAGGTTTCGGTACCGGTTTCGGCGCTGACGAGAAGAACGTTACCATGAACATCTATAATGTGATGCAGGGTGGCTTGACTCTCGGTTCCAAGGATTACTACCTCAACAACGATGCTGCTACCGTAGCTATCCGTGAGGCATTCAAGACCTACGTGGCAAAGATGTTCCAGCTCTATGGCTTCTCTGCTGCCGATGCTGCCAAGAAGGCACAGAAGGTATTCCTCCACGAGACCAGTCTTGCTACTATCTCCAAGAGCCGTACCGAACTCCGTGACCCACAGGCTAACTACAACAAGATGAGCCTGAAGCAGTTTAAGGAGAATTATCCAAACATTCCTCTCGAGGCATTGGCTAATGGCGAGGGCATCAAGAGCGAGTATATCCAGGAGATGATTGTGGGTCAGCCTGCATTCATGGCTGGTTACGACAAGATTACTGCTGCTGAGGATGCTGAGACCCTGAAGGCATTGATGGAGTGGAGTGTCATCGGCAGTTCTTCTGCTTATCTCACCGATGAAATCCGTGAGGCAAACTTCGATTTCTTCGGCAAGACCATAAGTGGCAGAAAGGAAGACCATCCATTGTGGAAGCGTGCTACTTCTCAGGTAGATGCTCAGATGGGTGAGGCACTCGGCAGAATCTACTGTAAGAAGTTCTTCCCTGAGTCATCCAAGAAGATGATGGAGACTTTGGTCAAGAATCTCCAGGTGAGCCTCGGTCAGCGTATCGACGCTCAGAAGTGGATGAGTGCAGAGACCAAGGCTGCTGCCCACAATAAGCTCGATAAGTTCTATGTCAAGATTGGTTATCCTAACCAGTGGACCGACTATAGCAAGCTTACCATCGACCCATCCAAGAGTTTCTATGAGAACGTGATGGCTTGCCGTCAGTTCCGCAACAATAAGGAGATTGCTGAGAAGGCTGGTAAGCCAGTCAACAGAGATGAGTGGTATATGACTCCTCAGACTGTGAATGCATACTATAATCCTACCACCAATGAGATCTGCTTCCCAGCAGGTATCCTTCAGTATCCATTCTTCGATGCCAAGGCAGACGCGGCATTCAACTATGGTGCTATCGGTGTAGTGATTGGTCATGAGATGACTCACGGATTTGATGATCAGGGTCGCCAGTATGATGCCAGCGGTAACCTGAAGGATTGGTGGACCGCTGCTGATGCTGAGGGCTTCAACAAGCGTGCAGATATGTATGCTGATTTCTTCAGCAACATCAAGGTATTGCCTGATCTGAATGCCAACGGTCGCTTTACATTGGGTGAGAACCTTGCCGACCACGGTGGTTTGATGGTATCTTTCAATGCCTTCAAGAATGCTACAGCCAAGAAGCCATTGAAGAACAAGGATGGTTTCACTGCTGATCAGCGCTTCTTCCTTGCTTACGCAGGTGTATGGGGTCAGAACATCACCGAGAAGGAAATCCGCAACCGTGTGAAGAACGATCCTCATGCGCTTGGCAAGTGGCGTGTAGATGGTGCTCTTCCTCACATTGATGCCTGGTATGAGGCATTCGGTGTAAAGCAGGGCGACAAGATGTTCATTCCTAAGAATGAGCGTCTGGAACTTTGGTAAAATGAATAAATCGTAATTAATTAAAGGATGCTATAGAAATTTAGCATCCTTTTTTTGTTTAAATCGCCTAAAATTAGTAACTTTGCACCAAATTAAAAAGAAAGGGAATAACAGAATATGCCATTAAGACTACCAGATAAGCTTCCTGCAATAGAATTGCTGAAGCATGAAAATATATTTGTCATGGATGAAAGCCGTGCTCATAGCCAGGAAATTCGTCCATTGAAGATTTGTGTGCTCAATTTGATGCCACTTAAGATTACAACGGAAACAGACCTTGTGCGTCTGCTCTCCAATACGCCACTCCAGTTGGAAGTTTATTTCATGAAACTGAAGAGTCATACTCCAAAGAATACACCTATAGAACACATGATGATGTTCTATAAGGACTTCCAGGAATTGTCTAAACAGAAGTTTGATGGCATGATTGTAACTGGTGCACCTATCGAGACCATGGAGTATGAAGATGTGCAGTATTGGAAGGAAATCACGGAAATATTCGATTGGGCACGCACCCACGTTACATCAACATTGTATATCTGTTGGGGTGCTCAGGCTGGATTATACCATTTCTATGGAGTTCCAAAATATCAGCTGGATAAAAAGATGTTTGGTATATTTCCACAGAAGCCGCTTGATTCTACTCTTCCTATTTTCCGCGGATTCGATGATTATTTCAACATGCCGCATAGTCGCCATACTGAAGTGCGCCGTGAGGATATCATCAAGGTTCCGGGACTCGACATTATTGCCGAATCGCAGGAAAGTGGAGTCAGTATCGTGATGGCACGAGGTGGAAGAGAGTTTTTTGTTACCGGTCATCTGGAATATGCCCCAAATACGCTTGACAAGGAGTATAAACGGGATATGGGAAAACGTGATGATGTTGACTTGCCGAAGAATTATTATTACAATGATGACCCGATGCAGGCACCATTGGTAACATGGCGTGCCCATGCCAACCTCTTTTACAGCAATTGGATCAACTATTACGTTTACCAGGAGACACCATACAATATTGATGATATCAAGTAAGCTAAAGTTTAAGAAGATATAGATAATGAGAACACTCGAACTTTTGGCACCAGCCAAGAATCTTGAATGTGGAATTGCAGCCATTGACCATGGTGCAGATGCAGTTTATATCGGTGCACCAAGATTTGGCGCACGTGCTGCTGCCGGCAATTCTCTGGATGATATCAGACAGCTATGCCGCTATGCCCATCAATATCAGGCAAAGGTGCATGTTACTGTCAATACCATCATTTATGATTCTGAGCTCAATGATACGCTGGATATGATACGTGACTTGCAGGAGGCTGGCGTTGATGCTCTCCTGTTGCAAGACATGGGAGTATTGTATGCATTGCAGGGTAAGGGCCCTTCAGCTGTAGACTTCACCTGGACAAGTGAATTACACTCAAGTACACAATGCGATACGCGAAGTGCTGAAAAAGTAAAATGGCTTCAGTCTCTTGGATTCAACCGTGCTGTCCTGGCAAGAGAACTCTCCGTTAAGGAAATCTCCGACATACATCAGGCTGTTCCGGATATGGACCTGGAGGTGTTTGTTCACGGAGCATTATGCGTAAGCTATTCCGGCGTATGCTATGCTTCCGAGAGATGCTTTGGCCGCTCTGCCAACCGTGGCGAATGCGCCCAGTTCTGCCGCATGAAATTCAACTTGCTGGATTCGGACAACAAGGAAATAGAACATCAGCGTCATCTCCTTTCCTTAAAGGATATGTGCCAAATCGACAATCTGGAGGCTTTGGCTGATGCTGGTGCCTGTTCATTCAAGATAGAAGGAAGATTGAAGGATGCAGGCTATGTCAAGAACGTTGTTTCAGCCTATAGCCAGCGCCTTGATGAAATCTGCAGGAAACATCCCCAGAAGTATGCACGCCCGTCTTTTGGACGTCCACGATATGAATTTGAAGCCAATTTAAAGAAGACATTTAATCGTGGTTTTACAAACTATTTTCTGAAAGGACGCCAGCCGGACATAGCAAGTTTCGATACTCCGAAGGCAATCGGCGAGTTTGTAGGCAAGGTCAAGGAAATCCGTGGCAACAGTTTCAATGTAGCCAGTATCGCCAGTTTTACCAATGGTGATGGCTTGTGCTTCATCAATGATGAGCACGAATTGGAAGGTTTCCGCGTGAACCGTGCGCAGGGCAACCGTTTGTTCCCATTGAAAATGCCGATGAACTTACGTCCGGGAATGGGATTGTACCGTAACAATGACCAGGCTTTTGAAAAGATTCTCGCTGGAAAAACGGCAGAAAGAAAGATTCCTATCCGGATTACGTTCAGTCTGTATGATGAGGATGGTCACTGCGGATTCTCTGCCGAAGCGCAATATATCAGTGAACAGGGAATAGGATGGGGTTCTGATGATTCCAACTATCTCGGCAAGGGTATTGTGGCTTTTGAACACAATCCGGCTCAAAAGCCTCAGCATGATAATATCGTCAGACAGCTCAGTAAGCTTGGCGGTACCATCTATGAGTGCAGGGAAGTGGAGATAAAGAACCAGGCTGACAACTATTTCATTCCGAGCAGCGTACTGACTGAGTTGCGCAGAAATCTGATGGAAGACATCGAAAAGAATGCTGATATTTCATCAGAAGCAAAGGCTGTTTCCAACCATCTGAGTAATGCGGAAGGAGATAACGAAGTGAAAGTCTGGCAGAGGGAATATGGCAAATATGGTTATCTCTACAACATTGCCAACAAGAGTGCACATGAGTTTTACAAGCAGCATGGGATGAATCATACGGAGAATGCCTTCGAATTAAGCAAGACCTCCATTCAAGGCACGAAGACTGACGATTGCCTCATCATGCAGTGTCGCCATTGCATCCGCTACTCCCTTGGCTATTGCGTAAAGCGTGGTGGCAGGAAGCCAACATGGAAAGAACCGCTTTATCTGGAGTTGGGCGATGGCAGAAGATTCAGACTGGAATTTGCGTGCAACGTTTGTCAGATGAACATATATTCTGACTAAATTCATAAACGATAGAAAATGATGAGAATGAAACAAATATACATCTTACTGTTACTGGGCATCACAATGATGCTCAGCAGCTGCTATCATCGTCATAATTCTCATCAGCAGCATGCAGCACTCATTGAATATAGCAACAAGCAGCTGGATTCCATTTCCTTTTCTACGACTCACCATTATACCAATAAATTCAATTTTATGGTATTCAAGGATTCACTCGTACTTGTCAAGCAACAGCCTGAGGAACTGATGAGTAAATTGCCGGTAGATTCGTTTGCAGTAAAGAAAGACAGGCTGTTGGTAGTAACGGATATCCGTATGGTTCCAAAGGATTCCATCGATTCCGTATGGGTTCAGCTTGCAACAGAAGATAATACATTCGGCTGGACACGGGAATCGAAAATGCTGCAAAGGGTTGTTCCTGCCGACCCTATATCTGAGTTTATCATGACCTTCAGTAATGTGCATTTACTCATTTTCATGGTCATTATAGTTGTGATAGCCATAGCTTACCTGATACGCAAGGTGAGCTGCAGCAACATCTATATAGTGCATTACAATGATATAGATTCTCCATATCCTACGGCATTGGTCATACTGGTAGCAATCTCAGCTGCATTCTATGCCACCATTCAGACCTTCGAACCGGAGACATGGCGTCATTTCTATTTCCATCCTACGCTCAATCCCTTTGCCGTACCCCGCATCCTGGGATTCTTCCTTGCTGCTGTATGGGCTGTTGTCATAGTAGGACTGGCTTGCGTAGATGAGGTGTATCATCGGTTGCCACGGGGCGAAGGAGTCTTGTATCTGGGCGGATTGGCTAGTGTCTGCGCCTTGGATTACATCATCTTCAGTGTGCTTACTTTATATTATATCGGCTATGTATTATTGGTAGCCTATATCTGGTTTGCCATCACGGCATACCTTAAAAAGAAATGATATTTTTTTCGTTTGCCCCTGCAAAAAAGCCCTCTCCTGAACATGGGGATACAGGAGAGGGGCTTTCAGAATGGAGAGGATATTAAGAACCTAAATTTACATACAGTTCGTTACTGCTATTACATGCAGCACATTTACATGCAGCTCGTTACTCCGAGCGATGCGGCTACTGCCGTTACGATTGACAACAAGATCTGAATGATTGTCTTCCAAGTTTCACGTTTCATTTTCATTTCATTAGTGATTAATTATTATTGATTATTTATTAGTGATTAATTCAGTTTCAGTACCTGAGCAAAGCCCCCGAAGGGGCTATGCCTAGAGGCCTACGTCGCCACTGTCGGTTTTACCGCCACCACCTTCCTGGGTTCCGCCGCCGCCTTCCTGAGAGCCGCCGCCCTCTTGAGTGCCGCCGCCACCCTGAGTGGTATCACCGGAGCTTGAGCCTCCGCCAGGATTGCCTGCGGTACCTCCACCTTCGCCGGCTACATACTCATCGTATGCCACGATCTTGGTGAGCTTCTTGAGCTCGGCATTGCTCCAGTTCTTGGTATTTCTCACAATCAGGTGAACCCCCTGCACGCTTGCAGCCGTCACCTTCTCTCTGGTTTCCTCACCGCGCGAGGTCATACCGATGGAGAACAGGCCGAGGTCGGAGAGTCTCACGCTCTTGCCGTCGAGAATCAGCTCCTTCAGGCAGTCGAGGGTATCCATCAGCACTCCGTGGATGGTGCCTCGGCTGTAAGGCGAATTGTGTTCAGAGATGTGAGTTACGAAGTCCTCGAAGCTCATCTCTCGGTCGCTCACTGCAGTAGCATACCAGAGTTTCTTACCAGCGTTCTCACCACTTTGTGGGGTACGCATTACTACCTCGCAGCCTTCGACCTCTTCCGCAATGCGGCTGGCCTGAAGGACGTAGACATCAACACCCCAGGCTCCCGTCACTCATCGCTCCTGGCAATCATGAGCGCAGGCGCATCGAGAGTGATGCCGGAAGACGAACTGAAGGCGGTGGTGGCACAGAAGATGCCTGCCTTCTCGCAGGAGCGTGACTGCCAGCAGCTCATCCACGACTTCTATGCGAAATATGGCGACAGTTCGAAACCGATGTCGCAAGCCGTAATCCGCATCAATGCCCAGGCAGAGAAGTCGTCCCAGAAGGATGCCGTGTCGTTCAAGACCGTGAGTTCCGAGGATGGCACGGATTCCAATGCGGAAGATGATAAAAACGTTCCGCCTCCGATGCCCGAACATCTCCCAAAACTCGTGGAGCTGCTGCTATCGAAGACCCCGGACGTCTATAAGCCTGCCGTGGCACACGCCATCTTCCCGCCACTTGCCACACACCTCTGCAAGACCACCTTTAAATATATTGACAATGTGGAGCACGAGGCTACCCTGATGTGCTGTCTGCTGGCGGGCACGGGCGCAGGCAAGAACTGTGTGCAGATGCCCATCAACATGATTATGGAGGACATCAGACAGCGCGACCGTGAGAACCTGAACCGGGAGAAGGAATGGAAAGATGAGGTGACACGCAAGGGTGCCAACAAGGATAAGCGCAAGCGCCCGGAAAACCTCATCATCCAGGAGATAGACGCCGATATGACCAACCCAGCCTTCGTCATGCGTACGGCAGAGGCACAGGAACATTTCCTCTATACATCGCTCAACGAGATAGACCAGTTCGATGCCCTCAAAGGACAGGGCAACCAGCAGTTCAAGATCATGTGCCTTGCCTTCGACCCTGGCAACCAATACGGTCAGACGCGCGTGGGCACATCGAGCGTCACCGAGCGCATCACCATCCGGTTCAACTGGAATGCATCAACCACCGTTCAGCTGGGGCAGCGATATTTCTCAAAAGTGCTCACCGACGGACCTATCAGCCGCATCAACTTCTGTACCATCCCAGAGCGGGAAATCGGTGCCGAAATGCCTGTATACGGCGAATACGACGATGCCTTCAGAGAGGCGCTCAGACCGTACATAGAGAATCTGTGCAAGGCGTCGGGTAGGATAGACTGCGCTGAGGCTTTCGCCCTGGCAGAAAAGTTGAAGGAGGAGAACGCTGACTTTTCGCGCATGTCGCAAAACAGGGTGTTCGAGAATCTTTCCTTCCGTGGCAACGTGATTGCCTTCCTCAAGGCTTGCGTGCTATACGTGGCAAACGGCTGCAAATGGGAACCCGAAATAGAAGAGTTCATCAGATGGAGCGAGAGTTACGACCTGTGGTGCAAGATGATTTTCTTTGGCACAGGCATAGCCAAGGCTAATGAGGTAGGAGAGAAATCGAGTAAGCGAGGACCTACCAACCTGCTGCAGCAATTGCCTGACACCTTTACCTACGCGCAGGCTGAGATGGTGCGCCTGCAGAACGACTTCGGCAAGAAGGGTACGGCGATGATGCTGAGAAACTGGGTGAACCGCCATTACATCGAGAAAATTCCTCCGAAGGGAGCAAATGCCGACGGTGGTGACAGAAAGCAGGGTGGAAAGGTGTTCAGTATTCAGTTATTCAGTTTTAAGAAGCTATTATATCGTTCTGACGGGCTCGACCTGAGAGGTTGCAACGTTTAACAGTTTCGAAAAAAAACTTAACACTTAACATTCAGACAAAATGGAAATAGTATTAAAGCGAATAGCTAAAAAAAGAACTTATACCATAGGCAGACTCTATCTGCTGACCGATGCAAGCGTAAAGCGCATCTCGCTGCCCGGCAAGAAGAAAGACGATAAGAGTACATTGGTCCATACCTTTGACAGCCAGCTGCTATCCAAGGATACATATCTCTGCGATACCATGGAGCCAACATGGCGCAATCTGTTGGGTATCAAGCTGAAACCAGAGGAAGTGGATGCCCGCTATAGCCGCACGAGCGGCAAGAAGGCTCGTAAGATACCTGGCCATACGGCCATTCCTGAGGGCTCATATCCAGTGGTCTTATCGTATTCGCCAAGATTCAAGCGTTGGCTGCCATTGCTGGTGGGTGTGCCGAATTTCGAGGGCATCCGCATCCATGCCGGCAATTATCCTGACGACACGCAAGGCTGCATCCTCGTTGGGGAGAACAAGCTCGAGGGCATGGTGGTGGACTCCCGCATCTGGCTGCAGCGACTCATCAACGCTATGACAGAGGCTCGCGACCGAGGCGAAGGTATCTGGATCACGATAATCTAAGTATGATTATCTTATAGAAAGAAAAGGGGATGGATTTCACCTGTTATTAAGGTGTATCCATCCCTGATTTTATTTAAAAATCATTAAAAATATGCGCTGATACCTGCATCCTAACAATAAAATGTGTACCTTTGTAGGGTTATATACAACTAGAAAATCAATAACTTAAACTTATTCGAATCATGAAGAAAATTTTAACGCTGACTTTTGCTGCTCTTCTCGCAACATCTGCATTTTCGCAGAAAAGCGAAACGTTGCTGGAGCGTAACCAATTGACCAAAACTCCTCCTATGGGATGGATGACCTGGAACCTCTTCAAGGGGGACATCAGTGAACAGCTTATCAAGGAAACGGCTGATGCCATGGTAGAACAGGGATTCCGCGATGCAGGGTATGAATACATCTTTATCGATGACCTGTGGCAGGGGGGAAGAGACCGACACAACAACATCATCCCTGACCCTAAGAAATTCCCTAACGGCATCAAGGCACTTGCCGATTATGTTCACTCCAAGGGCTTGAAACTGGGAATTTATTCTGACGCTGCCCAGCTTACCTGCGGCGGATGGACTGCCAGCTACGGATTCGAAGAGCAGGATGCACGCACCTTTGCTTCCTGGGGCATCGACTATCTGAAATATGATTACTGCAATGCTCCGGAGGATAGCGCTACTGCCCGCCGCCGATACCGTGCGATGGCTGAAGCGCTTAGCAAGTCGGGCAGGAACATCGTGCTCGGCATCTGCGAGTGGGGTCAGCGCAACTGCGAGGAGTGGTGCGAGGAAGTGGGTGGTTCGCTATGGAGAACCAGCTACGACGTAAGAGATATGTGGAAAGATATCGTCAAGCAGGGCGGTATGGGTATTCTTGACATCGTGAATGTTACTGCTCCGCTTGCCAAGGACGTGCGCCACGGTCAGTGGCCGGACATGGATATGCTGGTAGTGGGACTGAACGGCAAGGGCGGACCATCCAGCGATTTGGGTGGCGTAGGCTGCAACTATACTGAGTATCAGACTCAGATGAGCATGTGGTGCATGATGTCGTCGGTCTTGGCTTTGAGCAACGATCTTCGCCAGCTTTCGCCTGAAGACAAGCGCATTCTCCTGAACAAGGAGATGATTGCCATCGACCAGGACCCATTGGGCAAGGCTGCCGAGAGAAAGGTGAACGAGAAGGATTATCAGATATTTGTACGTCCGTTGGCTGATGGTTCTCATGCCGTTGCCATTCTTAACAGCAGTGACAAGCCAATCCAAGTGCTGGCTGATTTCAAGCAGTTGGGACTGAACGGCAAGTATCTGGTAAGAGACGTCTGGCAGCATCGCGATATAGCCAGGAAGGCAAACCGATGGAAGGGCAAGGTGACTGCCCACGAAACCAAGGTTTTCGTGTTGAGATAAAACAAAAGGAGGGTGTGCCATTCAGAATGACACACCCTCAACATTTATACTTATCTTTTTGTTATCTCAAAGAAAATTACTTCTTGTTGATAGCGAGGTCGATAGCTACAGCGATAGCTACAGTAGCACCTACCATAGGGTTGTTACCCATACCGAGGAAGCCCATCATCTCTACGTGAGCAGGAACTGAAGAAGAACCTGCGAACTGAGCGTCTGAGTGCATACGACCCATTGTATCAGTCATACCGTAAGAAGCAGGACCTGCAGCCATGTTATCTGGGTGCAATGTACGACCTGTACCACCACCAGAAGCTACTGAGAAGTATGGCTTACCAGCAGCAATACGCTCCTTCTTGTATGTACCAGCTACTGGGTGCTGGAAACGTGTAGGGTTTGTAGAGTTACCTGTGATAGATACGTCTACATCCTCGCTCCAGTTGATAGCAACACCCTCGCGAACGTCGTCAGCGCCGTAGCAGTTAACCTTAGCACGTGGACCGTCGCTGTAAGCGATGCGGTTAACAACCTTCAACTCACCTGTGTAGTAATCAAACTTTGTCTGAACGTATGTGAAACCGTTGATGCGGCTGATGATCTGAGCAGCATCCTTACCAAGACCGTTCAAGATAACGCGCAATGGGTTCTTGCGAACCTTGTTAGCCATCTCAGCAATCTTGATAGCACCCTCAGCAGCAGCGAAAGACTCGTGACCAGCCAAGAAAGCGAAGCACTGAGTCTCCTCACGGAGCAAACGAGCAGCCAAGTTACCGTGACCAAGACCAACCTTACGGTCGTCAGCTACAGAACCTGGGATGCAGAAAGCCTGCAAACCGATACCGATAGCCTCAGCTGCATCAGCAGCAGTCTTAACACCTTTCTTGATAGCGATAGCAGCACCAGCTACATACGCCCACTTAGCGTTCTCGAAGCAGATACGCTGAGTATCTTCACACATCTGATAAGGGTCAACACCTGCGTCCTCGCAGATTTGATTAGCCTCTTCCAAGCTCTTGATACCGTTAGCATTAAGAGCAGCAAGAACCTGCTTCTCGCGACGTTCCTGACTTTCGTAACTTACTTTTCTAATCATATCTGTATCTCCTTATTATTCTTTACGTGGATCAATAGCTTTAACAACACCCTGCTCAGCAGTTGTACGACCGTAGCTACCTGTGAACTTCTTTACTGCCTCGTTAGCATCCATACCGTTCTTGATAGCTTCCATCATCTTGCCGAGGTGAACATACTCGTAACCACAAACCTGGCTGTCCTTGTCGAGGAACTGCTTTGTGATGTAACCCTCTGTCAACTCGAGGTAACGTGTACCCTTAGCTACAGTACCATAGAGAGTACCTGTCTGTGAACGAAGACCCTTACCCAAGTCCTCAAGACCTGCACCGATAACGAGACCGCCCTCAGAGAAAGCGCTCTGGCTACGACCGTAAACAATCTGGAGGAAGAGCTCGCGCATAGCTGTATTGATAGCATCGCAAACGAGGTCAGTGTTCAAAGCCTCAAGAATAGTCTTGCCTGGGAGAATCTCAGAAGCCATAGCAGCTGAGTGAGTCATACCAGTACAACCGATGGTCTCAACAAGAGCTTCCTGAATAACGCCTTCCTTGATGTTCAAAGAGAGCTTGCAAGCACCCTGCTGAGGAGCACACCAACCCACACCGTGAGTATAACCAGAGATGTCTTTGATCTCTTTTGCCTGAATCCATTTTCCCTCTTCAGGAATTGGAGCTGGTCCGTGGTTAGGACCCTTAGCGACAACGCACATGTTGTCTACTTCTTTAGAATAGATCATATTCGCTAAATTTTATATTAATGAATATATATAAGTATAAATCCTTATAGTGATTTCACTTTGTTTGCTGAAACATCTGTCTTACGACATGATTTCCGACCACAAAAGTACAAAAAAAATCCGGAAAATACCTAAAAATGAGTATTCTTTTTAACTCTTTAACCTAATATTTAGATTTTTTCTTGGGTTTATGCACAATTTCATGTATCTTTGCAAACTAAAAATAGCAATTTTTGTAGATTATGATCGAAGTTAAGATAAAGGATGCCGTGCTTCAGCAGGCTGCCGAAGCGGGCATGGACGATTTTGTGAAGGCGTTTGTTGATGCCATCCGGGAGGCGATAGGCGGGGAGCTTACTGCCCAGAACATGGCTGAGCTGAACAGCGACCAGATTACGCTCCTGGCGTGGGACACCCTGCACGAGGAGATGATGGATGGGGGCATGATACAGCTCATCCACAACGGCTATGGCGCCTTCCTATGGAAGAATCCTACGGACAAGGCGTTCCGCAACTGGGGGCTGGTGGAGCTGTCGAAGCTCATCAAGAAGAGCCATTTCCTATATAAGAGCCATCATGAGGATATTGAGGGCGAGATGAGCGATGAGGAATTCATGGCGCTCTACGAGAAGTTTCCGGAATTTGATGATTTCGACGATGAATTCGTTGAAAATGAGGAGGAATGGACCAGCAGGGTGGCGTTCTACATCGATGAGCATATCGAGAACTTCGGAACGATAGTTTAATTGTTTAGTGTTTAATGATTACTTTTTAATTATTCATTATTCATTATTCATTATAAATTATACATTATTATATATATGAACAAGCAAGAACAGGAACTCCGAAAGAAGAGTCCGATACAGATACGCAACAAGAAGGCTTCGTTCGAATACTTCTTCGTTGACACCTATACCGCGGGCATCGTGCTCACGGGTACTGAGATTAAGTCTATCCGCGGCGGTAAGGCATCGCTGGTAGACTGCTACTGCGATTTCTATCAGGGCGAGCTCTGGGTGAAGGGAATGAACATCTCTCCTTACTTCTACGGCTCGTTCGGCAACCACGAGGCGCGCAGAGACCGCAAGCTGCTCCTTACCAAGCGCGAACTGCGCCGACTGGAGGAGGACAGCAAGCAGCCGGGCTTCACCATCGTTCCTACGCTCATCTTCATCGATGACAAGGGCCGTGCCAAGGTGGATATCGCCCTCTGCAAGGGTAAGAAGGAGTATGACAAGCGTCAGACCCTGAAGGAGAAAGAGGACAGAAGAGAAATGGATAGAGCCATTAAGCACTTTTAAGACTTTGAACGTTGAGATTTGAACGTTGAACTTTATGAAATGCATCTTTTAATGATGTTAGTCATTTCGGGCGGTTCTTTTCTCGATGTTTAAATACTCTTCATTATTTAAGTTTTTAGGATAATATGACAAATCATAAAGTTCAAAGTTCAAAGTTTAAAGCTCAATGTGAAAAGAAGATTCTGATTCTTGACGGTGCCATGGGTACGGAGATTCAGAAATATAATCTGACCGAGGACGACTTCCGAGGCGAGCGGTTCCGTGATGTGCCGGGCATGATGAAGGGCAACAACGACATGCTCAACATCACCAGACCTGATGTCATCTCGGACATCTACCGACGCTACCTGGAGGCTGGCGCCGATATCATCACAGCCAATACCTTCTCGTGCCAGCGCATCTCGCAGGCAGATTATCACCTGGAAGACTGCGCACGAGAAATGGCGTTCGAGGGCGCACGGCTGGCGCGCATTGAATGTGATAAGTTTTCTACACCCGACAAGCCACGCTTCGTTGCCGGAGACGTGGGACCAACCAACAAGACTTGCTCCATGAGTCCGGATGTCAGCAACCCTGCCGCCCGCGAGATTACATACGATGAACTCTTCACCGATGTCTGCGAACAGGTGGATGGTCTCATAGAGGGTGGCGCGGACGTGATTCTCATAGAAACCATCTTTGATACGCTCAACTGCAAGGCGATGATTGATGCTGCCATCACCATGATGAAGAAACATGGGGTGGAGCTGCCTATCATGATCAGTCTGACGGTGAGCGACCTGGCAGGCAGAACCCTGAGCGGTCAGACGGTGGATGCTTTCCTAGCCTCGCTCTCGCCTTATCCTATCTTCTCCGTGGGCATGAACTGCGCCTTCGGTGCGCCTCAGATGAAGCCGTTTATCGAGCATCTGGCTCAGGTGGCACCTTATTATATAAGTGCCCATCCTAATGCCGGTCTGCCTAACGAAATGGGCGAATATGACGAGACGGCTGAATCGATGGCTCCGAAAATCGCCGAATTCATCGATGAAGGCATCGTGAACATCATCGGCGGCTGCTGTGGCACAAGTCCCGAATTCATCGCTCATTATGCCCGATTGGCTGAAGGAAAGAAGCCGCATCAGGTGGTGGAGAAGCCTAAGTATATGTGGCTCTCGGGACTGGACCTTCTGCAGGTCGATGACTCAGTTCATCTGCCGGTGGACGCCAGCAGGTTCGTGAACGTGGGTGAGCGCTGTAACGTGGCTGGTAGCAGGAAGTTCCTGCGTTTGATTAATGAAAAAGGTTATGAGGAAGCCATCGGTATCGCACGCAAGCAGGTGGCTGACGGAGCTGCCGTGGTAGACGTCAATATGGACGACGGACTGCTGGATGCGAAGGCTGAGATGGTGAACTTTCTCAATATGATAGCGGCTGAGCCGGAGATAGCCAAGGTTCCGGTGATGATAGACTCCTCTAAATGGGAGGTGATCCTGGCTGGACTGAAATGCTGCCAGGGCAAGTGCATCGTCAATTCCATCTCGCTGAAGGAGGGTGAGGAGGTATTCCTCTCGCATGCCAGGGACGTGATGCGCTATGGCGCTGCCGTGGTGGTGATGTGCTTCGATGAAGTGGGTCAGGCAACTACCTTTGAGCGCCGCATCGAGATAGCCGAGCGTGCTTACCGGCTGCTGGTGGACAAGCTGGGCATGAATCCGCTCGACATCATCTTTGACCCTAACGTACTCGCCATCGCTACGGGTATGGAGGAGCATGACAACTATGCCGTGGAGTTTATCCGTGCCACCGAGTGGATTCATCGGAATCTGCCTGGGGCCCACGTGAGCGGTGGAGTCAGCAACCTCTCGTTCTCGTTCCGTGGCAATACCTATATCCGTGAAGCCATCCATTGTGTCTTCCTGCATCATGCCCAGAAAGTAGGTATGGACTTCGGTATCGTAAATACCAAGGCGAGAATGGATTACGACAAGATACCTAAAGAACAGCTTGAACTCATCGAGGACGTGGTGCTGAACCGCAGAAAGGGTGCTGCCGATGACCTTATCGAGCTGGCTGCCGAAATCAAGGCGAAGGCAGATGCAGCCAAGGCAGCTGCCAAGGCTGGTGGTGCTCCGGTGAAGAAGCCGGCGGCTCCGGAATGGAGAAAACAGCCTGTAGAGGAGCGGTTGAAGTATGCGTTGCAGAAGGGCATCACCGAGTTCCTGCAGCCGGATATCGACGAGGCGTTGCAGAAGTATCCGCATGCGGTGAACGTTATTGAGGGTCCGCTGATGGACGGTATGAACCTTGTTGGCGAACTCTTCGGCAGGGGCGAGATGTTCCTGCCTCAGGTGGTGAAGACCGCACGTACGATGAAATCGGCTGTTTCTATCCTTCAGCCTCATATCGAGGCAGAGAAACAGGGTGGCAGCACCTCGGCTGGCAAGATACTGATGGCTACGGTGAAGGGCGACGTCCACGACATCGGCAAGAACATCGTATGCGTGGTGATGTCGTGCAACAACTTCGACATCATCGACCTGGGCGTCATGGTTCCAGCTGAACAGATCGTGAAGAAGGCGATAGAGGAAAAGGTGGATGCCATCGGACTGAGCGGCCTGATTACGCCATCGCTCGAGGAGATGGTTCATGTGGCGAAGGAAATGCAGAAGGCGGGTCTCCGCATCCCTATCATGGTGGGTGGAGCCACGACGAGCGAGCTTCATGTAGCGCTGAAGATAGCCCCGGTTTACGACGGTCCGGTTATCTGGGTGAAGGATGCTTCGCTCAATGCCGGCATCTGCACCCGTTTCCTCAACGAGACCGAATGCCCTAAGTTCGTGGCAGAGCTGGATGAGCGCTATGAGCGCCTCCGCAACGAATATCACGAGCAGCAGGCTAAGATAGCATCGCTTGAAGAAGCAAGAAAGAACAAGCTGGAGCTGTTCTAAAAGATAAGAATACAAATGTTTTTAGGATAATTATGATCAAGACAGTTATTTTTGATATGGGTGGCGTTATCATCACCCTCGACGAGAATAAGGCAGGCAAACGCTTTGTTGAGTTGGGAATGAAGGAGTTTGCCGAGAAGATGGACCCCTACAAGCAGGTGGGCTTGAACGGCCAGCTGGAAGAGGGAAAAATCTCTGAAGAAGAATATCGCCGGATGGTGAGCGAAAAGCTGGGCAGAGAGGTGAGCTTCGAAGAGCTGCAGCACTGCTGGCTGGGCTATATGAAAGAGGTGCCAGCCCGCAATCTCATGGCGCTCAGAAAACTGAAGGAGCAGGGCTATCGCGTGGTGCTCCTCAGCAATACCAATCCCTACGTATCGGCTTGGGTAGACAGCGAGGCGTTCTCCGGCGACGGTCATCCTATCGGTGACTATTTTGATGCGATGTATCGCAGCTATGAGGTGAAATACATGAAGCCGGACGAGAACTTCTTCCGCTATGTGCTGGGGCAGGAGAAGACGATGCCGGAGGAATGTCTCTTCATCGATGACGGTCCACGCAACTGCTGCGCTGCCTCGGAACTGGGCTTGTTCACCTATTGTCCGCAGAACGGGGAAGACTGGTGCGACAAGATCTACGATTATCTGAAGTAACGTTTTGGGTATCGAATTGAAGTAACAATTTATGGTGATTATTTGCAGCCCAATTGCAAATAATTACCATTTTATTTTGCATTCTGCAATAAATGATGTACTTTTGCAGTCGCAAATATTAAAATAACAAGACAATGGTTAAGAAAAAGAGATGGCATTGCTTGCCTGGACAGCCTCTTACTGAGCTCGACAAGCAGGTGATGTTTTGGGAAAATAAGGGTAAGCTGGTTCCTACCCGCGACTTGATTAAGACTCCTGAGCAGATTGAGGGCATCCGCAAGAGCGGCGTCGTCAATACCGGTTGTCTCGACGCTGTAGCCGAGATGATCCGTCCGGGTATCAATACACAGGAAATCGACGATCTTTGCATGCAGTACTGCAAGGATCACAATGCTATTCCTGCCTGCCTCAACTATGAAGGCTATCCTAAGAGTGTTTGTACTTCTATCAACGAGGTAGTTTGCCACGGTATTCCAAAGGAAGAGGATGTTCTCGAAGAGGGCGACATCATCAATGTGGACATGACTACCATCGTAGACGGTTACTATGCTGATGCCAGCCGTATGTTTATCGTAGGCGGCAAGACTACTCCTGAAAAGGAGCAGCTGGTTCGCGTGGCTAAGGAGTGTCTGGAGATTGGTATGGAGGCTGCCAAGCCTTACAGCTTCGTTGGAGACATCGGCCATGCCATCGAGAAGCATTGCAAGAAGTATGGCTATGGCGTGGTTCGCGATCTTTGCGGTCACGGCGTAGGCATTCATTTCCATGAGGAACCTGAAGTGCTCCACTATGGTCATCGCGGTACCGGCATGTTGCTTGTTCCAGGTATGGTATTCACTATTGAGCCAATGATCAATATGGGAACCTGGCAGGTGTTCATCGATGCTGACGATCCATACGGATGGGAGGTTATCACCGGTGATGAGAAACCATCTGCACAGTGGGAGCATACCCTCGTGATGACAGAGACCGGTGTGGAGATTCTTACACATTAAAACAAGGGGCTTGAGCCCGATAGAATTATGGAAGAAAAAAAGGATATATATATATTAGGTATAGAGAGCAGCTGCGATGATACCTCTGCCGCAGTGCTCAAGAACGGAGTATTGCTGAGCAATGTGACCGCTTCCCAGGAAGTTCACAGAGCTTACGGCGGTGTGGTGCCTGAGCTGGCTTCACGCGCTCATCAGCAGAATGTGGTTCCTGTTGTTGACCAGGCTATCGCCCGTGCCGGCATTACGAAGGAAGATCTTTCTGCCGTAGCCTTCACCCGTGGTCCGGGATTGATGGGTTCGCTCCTCGTGGGTGTGAGCTTCGCCAAGGGTTTCGCCCGTTCGCTCAATATTCCGATGATTGACGTGAACCACTTGCAGGGTCATGTGATGGCGCATTTCATCAAGGAGAGCGATGACGACCAGAGTGCACCTCCATTCCCATTCATCTGCCTCCTCGTGAGCGGTGGAAATTCGCAGATTGTGAAGGGGAATGCCTACAACGACATGGAAGTGCTCGGACAGACCATCGATGATGCGGCTGGCGAGGCTATCGACAAGTGTGCCAAGGTGTTGGAGTGGGGCTATCCGGGTGGTCCTATCGTAGACAAGTATGCCCGCCAGGGTAATCCGAAGGCTTTCAGCTTCTCTGAACCTCACATCCCTGGCTTGAACTACAGCTTCTCCGGCTTCAAGACCAGTTTCCTCTACAGTCTGCGCAAGTGGGTGGCTGCGGATCCTGACTTCGTAGAGAAGAACAAGTTTGACCTGGCAGCAAGCATCGAGTTCACCATCGTGGATATCCTGATGAAGAAGCTCCGCATGGCTGTGAAGCAGACGGGCATCAAGCATGTGGCAGTGGCTGGTGGCGTGAGTGCCAACAACGGTCTCCGCAATGCCTTCCGCGATCATGCCAAGCGCTTTGGCTGGACCATCTATATCCCTAAGTTCAGCTATACCACCGATAATGCGGCGATGATTGGCTGCGTGGGCACCTTCAAGTATCGTGACGGTGAGTTCGCTACCATCGATTTGCCGGCTTATTCAAAAGTAACGTTTAAGTAAGTTATACATTATATATTTGTATTTAGAATGGAATTTGAAACAAAGATATTGAGTAAGGGCATTCAGGAGATGCTCTACAACAGTGACAAGACAGTGGGTACAGCAGAGAGCTGCACAGGTGGTCGTATCGCCGAGGCAATCATCTCTGTGCCAGGTGCCAGCAATTACTTCAAGGGTGGCGTAGTAAGCTATACCAACGAGGTGAAGGAGAATCTCCTGGGCGTGAGCCATGAGGTGCTGGAGGAGCAGACTGCCGTTTGCGAGGAAGTGGCTAGAGAGATGGTGCTGGGTGCCATCAAGACCCTGAATGTAGACTTCGCCATTTCAGCCACAGGTTGCGCTGGTCCTACAGGTGGTACTCCAGCCATTCCAGTGGGAACTATCTATGTAGGTTATGGCAACAAGGATGACGTTCGCGTGGTAAAACTCACAGAAGATTTCGGACGAGACATCAACCTTGCAATTGCCACAAATACAGCGCTTAAGGGCATGCTGGATTTCCTCAAGGAACATGCAGAAGAACTGAAAAAAGAGGCATAAATTGCTAATTTTGGCAGATAAAGTATTAATAATCCTTAAAAGACACCGTTCTTTTAGGGATTATTTTGTTATTACCGAATTATTTTGTAATTTTGCACTCTGTTTGGAATAGGTAATAATTAACGAATTAGAAAATTAAAGATAGAAATGTCTAAGATTTGTCAAATTACAGGTAAGAAGGCACAGTTAGGTTGTAATGTGTCTCACTCAAAGCACCGTACAAAGAGAAGCTTTGACGTTAACCTCTTCAGCAAGAAATTCTACTATGTAGAGGAGGGTTGCTGGATTAGCCTCAAGATCAGTGCTGCTGGTCTTCGTCTTATTAACAAAGTAGGTCTTGACGCTGCACTTAATCAGGCAGTGAAGAAGGGCTATGTAGATTGGAAGGACATTAAAGTTATAGGAGAATAAATATCATGGCAAAGAAAGCAAAAGGTAATAGAGTACAGGTTATCCTCGAGTGCACTGAACATAAGAACAGTGGTATGCCAGGTACAAGTCGTTACGTGACTACTAAGAATCGTAAGAACACTCCTGAGCGTCTTGAGTTGATGAAGTACAACCCAATCCTTAAGAAGATGACTCTTCACAAGGAGATTAAGTAAGCTAGCTTACAAGTTTATAAACAATTTTATCAATTTAAATAGACTATGGCAAAGAAAGCGGTCGCTACCCTCCACGAAGGTAACATGGATGGTCGCGCATATACAAAGGTTATCAAGATGGTTAAGAGCCCTAAGACTGGTGCTTATGTTTTCGATGAGAAGATGGTACCTAACGAGGCTGTTAAGGATTTCTTCAAGGACTAATCTCAAGCTTTTGAGTATTCAGTTCATCTGAAGAAGATATAAAATTTAAAAAGGATTGCATTCTTCATCATGAAGTTTGCAATCCTTTTTTTGTTTCTCTTTTTATTTTCTCTTTCTCTTTTGTTTTTCTTTTTCTCTTTTAATTTCTCTTACTCAAATTTCGCATGTAAGCTCCACCCGCCCTGGGCTAGGAGCTTTTGGGCCTTCAGCCCGTTCTTGAACCACATGCGAAAGTTCAGTTTCTCTTGTTTCTATTTCTTCTTCTTTACTCCTCTTACTGCTTCACTTTCCAGCGGGTTCTCAGGCCAGAAATGCTTCGGATATCGGCGCTTGAGCTCCTTGCGCACTTCGAAGTAGGTTCCTTCCCAGAAGCTGTGGAGATCCTGAGTCAGCTGCACCGGCTTGAATCCCGGTGAAAGCAACTCCATCAGCAGCGGCTGCTTGCCATCATTCACCGTCGGCGTCTCTGTCATTCCGAAACATTCCTGCAGACGCACACTCAGAACTGGGGCTTCTGCGCCCTGGCGGTAGTCGATGCGGATGTTGCTGCCCGAAGGTACACGAAGGTGGGTAGGGGCGAGGCGCTCTATCTCCTGCTGAACATCGTATGGGATGAGTGCCCACAAGGCTTCCTCAAGATTGATTTTCTTCATTTCACTGATACTTGTCATCACTCGCCCTGTATCCTCCAGATAGAAAGGGAGCCAGTCGGCAGCGGTCGATAGGAGCTTTTCTGTTGAAAGGTCGGGTATCTCCAATTCGGGATGCCATTCGCTCACCTTCGCTACACGTCGCTGCAGGCGCTGTACGCTTTCGTTCCAGTCGAACATGCTGAGTCCGTCTTTTCTGGCTGCGGTGCAGATGATGTCAATGATCTGCTGCTTATCCGCATTCTGAATCGGCTTGCTGTCAATCACCAGCTTGCCTATGCGTTGTTCCATCTGCATCTTCACCATTCCTGCTTTACTGTCCCAGGAGATGTTTTCAACCTCCGTAAATGGCAGGTCACTGACAGCAACGGGAGCGCAGAGGAAAACTTTTCCTTTGCCACCGATATCGTTACCGGAAGCAGATTTACCGGAAACAGATTTACCGGATGCAGATTCGTTGCAGTTGGCAGAATTGAGCGAAGCGATGGCTATCCATTCCTGTGCAGACATCGCATCAGACTTGTCGATGAAGACCGTATTGCCGTTTGCCATGCGGAAATTGCCAATATTATCCATCGCCCTGGCGATGCGCTCCGGATAAGCCTGGGCTATCAGACTGCCCACTTCCTCAGCATCTATCTCTCCATTATCTTCCTTGATTCTGAGCATTCTGCGGTATTCCTGCGCAATCTGTGCGATGCGGTTCCATCTTCCCAGGTTCGATTTCCTGCGCTGCGAACGAAGGATGGAGATTCTTAAGGCGATATCCGCATCAGAAGATTCGCTCATCGGGTCTTTCTCTTCCAATAGCGCTGCAATATCGCAGGCCAAAGCTGCGGAATTTCTGTTCAGCATCATGCGGGCAATGCGTGGATGACAGGGTAGGGATGCCATTTCCTTGCCAAGAGCTGTGATGCTTCCATCTTCCCGAATGGCTCTGAGAGAAACGAGTAAACTCTTTGCTGACAGCAGATTAGCGGTAGGTGGCTGAGTGAAGCAGGGTAGGGATTCAGGGTTGTTTTCTCCAAAGGCAGCAATATCCAGAACCATTGAAGCGAGATCTGCATCTTCTATTTCCGGACGGCGCTGATCTTCCATCAGATGTTCTGAGGTCTGCGTCCAGAGACGGTAGCAGATACCTTCAGCTACTCGTCCGGCACGACCTCTTCGCTGGGTAGCCATATCCTTGCTGATTCGTACAGTCTTCAGATGGCTGAGTCCGGTTCGGTTATCATAGACCAGCTTTCTGCAGAGTCCGGAATCAACCACGATTCTCACGCCCTCAATAGTAAGCGAAGTTTCGGCGATAGGGGTTGCAAGAACGATTTTTCGGCTTCCTTCCTGTGAGGGAGCAATGGCGCTTCGCTGCTTCTCCGGCGAGAGATTGCCGTAAAGCGGATAGACGGTTGTGGCTGCCCACATATTATCAGCAGAAGAATCATCAGCCTTGGCTATTATTCCGTTTAACATTTCTTCGCATTTCAGGATTTCTCCCTGGCCAGGAAGAAACGCCAGAATATCGCCTTGATGATCGTGATGGGCCCTGACAATCGTGGCAACCATTTCCTGAACCATATCGTATGCGTTGACATCATCGGCTGCATAGACGGTTTCTACCGGAAACATCTTACCTTGGCTTTCTATGAGTGGTGCCCGGAGCGTTTGGCAAATGGCGGTTGTATCAATCGTTGCAGACATGATGACCATCTTTAAATCCGGTCGGATAATCTCCTGAGCTTGTCGGGTCAAAGCAAGCGCCAGATCTGAATTGATACTTCGCTCATGAAATTCGTCAAAGATGACGATGCTGACGCCATCCAACGTGGGATCATTCATCAGCATACGTGTGAGGATTCCTTCAGTGAGAACTTCGATGCGAGTATCTTTAGACGTCTTATTTTCGAAGCGTACGCGATAGCCAACCGTCTTGCCAACAGATTCGCCCAAAATACAGGCCATTCGTTCAGCTATCTGACGAGCAGCCAGCCGGCGCGGTTCCAACATGAGAATCTTGCCATTGCATGCGTTGAGAATGGTAAGTGGCAGCAAGGTTGATTTGCCGGCACCAGGTGGCGCAGTAATGACGAGATTGGATGATTCCGCCAATTTCTGATTGACTGCATCGGCAATCTGGTATGCAGGCAAATTTCCTGCCTGACTGAAAAGTCTATCAGTGTTCATATCGTTTATACTATTCTAAAATTACATTCTGCAAAGGTACAAAGAAATCCGTAAATAACATATTGGTTTTGTTTTTTTTATTACTTTATATTATCTCTATCTTAAAATATTAACGTGTATTATGATAAATAGACGTTTTCGGAAAGTATAATTTGCATAAAATAATTTGGTCAATACAAAATAATATTGTACTTTTGCGTTCGTAATAAACATATAAGCGTTGACAATAAAAATAAAGAGAATAAGATTATGAAATTCATAGGAATTATACCAGCAAGATACGCCTCTACGCGTTTCCCAGGCAAGCCGCTCGCCATGTTGGGCGGCAAGCCAGTTATACAGCATGTTTATGAAAAAGTGGCTGCAGTACTGGAAGAAGCATACGTTGCTACTGACGACGAACGCATCTTCAAGGCTGTTGAAGCATTTGGCGGCAAGGCTGTCATGACCCGCACCGACCATAAGAGCGGTACCGACCGCATCGAAGAAGCTATCGAGAAGATTGGCGGCGATTGGGACGTTATCGTAAACGTTCAGGGAGATGAACCTTTTGTTGCTAAGAGTCAGCTGGATACCATCTGTCATTGCTTCGACGACCCAACCACTCAGATTGCTACATTGGGCAAGGCTTTCACCTCGATGGAAGCTGTTGAGAATCCAAATAGTCCAAAGATTGCTGTCAGCAATCAGGGCTTTGCTCTCTACTTCTCGCGCAGCGTAATTCCTTACGTTCGTGGCAAGGAACGCAAGGATTGGCTTAGCCATTTCCCTTATCTCAAGCACCTGGGCATCTATGCCTATCGCAAGGAAGTGCTCAGAGAAGTGACCCAGTTGCCACAGAGTTCGCTGGAGATTGCGGAGAGTCTGGAGCAGCTCAGATGGTTGCAGAACGGCTATAAGATTAAGGTGGGAACTACAGATGTAGAGACCGTAGGTATCGATACCCCCGAAGACTTGCAGAGAGCTGAGGAATTTCTCAAGGAGCAGGCGGAATAAAACAATATTACCTATTATATAATAGGTTAAGTATCAAGTATATAAATAATCAGGTAAAGTATCAAGGCAATGAACAAGATAGAGTCTATCGTCAGGAAATACATCATCCACCACAATCTTTTTAAAAGTCGTGGCAGATATATAGTTGCCCTATCAGGTGGAGCCGACAGCGTGGCGTTGCTCTTTATCTTGCAACAACTGGGAGTGAGCGTAAGCGCTGCCCATTGTAATTTTCATCTCCGCGGTGAGGAGAGCGAGCGCGATGAACTATTCTGCGTCAATCTTTGCGAAAGGCTTGGAATAACGTTGCATCGCATTCATTTTGATACTCAGTTTTACGCCTGTCAGCACAAAGTGAGCATCGAGATGGCTGCCCGCGACCTGCGTTATCGATATTTTGCCCAACTGGCTAAGGATATTGAAGCCGATGGCATCTGTGTGGCTCATCACCGGGATGACAACGTAGAAACAGTTATTCTTAACCTGCTCAGAGGCAGTGGCGTGGACGGACTGGCTGGCATTGCTCCCAAGAATGGAAACATCCTGCGCCCCCTACTCTGCATCAGCCGTCAGGATATTCTAGACTATCTCCAGTTGCAAGGGCAGGATTATGTAACCGATTCTACCAATCTGGAGGATGATGCTCTGCGCAACAGAATCCGCCATCACGTGATTCCATTACTCGAAACAATCAATCCGGCTGCCAAGGAGAACATCGACCAGACTGCAAAATATCTGAGGCAGGCGAAAACGATGCTGGAGGGATTGATGAATCATGATAGAGCTGATGCAGGCGTCAAGGACTCTTGCAATGAAGGCTCGGCTGATGATCATGTGATTTGCCTGCAGAAGCAACCCATCATGAAAGCTCCTTCCCCAGAATTCATACTTCACAGCGAACTGGGAAAATATGGTTTTCATGGTGATGTGATTGATGATATTTATGAGAGTCTGGTTGCCAAGGACGGTGGCGTGGGAAAGCTCTGGAAGAATGGCAATTATATGGTTGCCATCGATAGAAATCAATTGTTGGTTACGGCTTTGGCTGATCTGGATACCATTCAGGGTGAACGCCCGTTCCGCTTGCCGGAAGAAGGTAATTACAACTTAGGAAAAAGCTTGAAGATAAAACTTTATTGCTATCCACGGACTGCTGACTTCACTCCAAGCAAGAGCAGGCATCTGATAACGCTTGATGCAGATAAAGTAAGTTTTCCACTTACCTATCGCCTATGCGAAAAGGGTGACTGGTTCTGCCCTTTCGGTATGAAAGGAAGTAAATTGGTAAGCGATTATCTTACCGACCGCAAGCGGAATGTGGTACAGAAGATGGGGCAACATGTCATTACCGACAGCCAGGGCGAAATCATATGGCTGGTAGGTGAAAGAACTTCTGACAGGAGCAAGATAACAGATCAAACCCAAATAATTTTGGAAATAGAACTTGTGCAGAATAATGAAAAACAATAGAATCAAGGGCTTCAGCATTGCTGGAGCCCTGTTGGTAGTCATGTTAGCAGCGCTGGGATATTGGATATATTACTGTCTCAATCCCAGCAGAGAGAGAGTAATGGCGGCAAGAGCCACTATTAAGGCTTATTCGCATTACGAACTGAGACAAGACGGCAAGCTGGTCTTATGCTTTGATGAGGATACGGTAAGCCTGGCAGCCAACTTTATGAACCGATGGACTCTCATACCTTCGTGTGGGGGCAGACTGGCTGCTGCATACAATAGCAGCATCAGTAAAAACCGCTATCAGAAGGTGGATGCAGATACTCTCCTGAAAGAAAAAGTTGATTCGCTTGATAGCGTATATACTGACTCAAAATGGAAGGTTGGAGAGTTGAATTATTATTTACATTCTCACTCCGTTCAAGACCTCGGATATAACCCAATAAGCGACTATACTCAGCGGGAAATCATCTTAAGAGATTCTGCAAGAAAAATGCTCGATTCCCTGAAACAAATCCGAAAGAAAGGACATGTGAAACTGGTGCGCTGCATTAGTTACAAGGCGTTTTTCAGACAGGCTGACGGCAAGTGGACTAGCGAATCTTGTGAACTTTTGAAAGCCATGGACGGCAGGAATACGGCTGGTCTTCATCTCTTCCGGTTAACTTCAGAAACGACTCCGGATGGTGTTGCCGCACTCTCTCCTCGCCTTGCCTCATCGCTTGCCAAGACACATGGAACTACCCTTCGCCGTTCTATCAACTATAAGCTGAAACCGGATTCGCTCGGCTACTATGAAGGGTCGTTTGACAGTCTTTATCAGGCAAACGGATATGGCAGATGGCAGGCTTATGACGGAACATACTATGAAGGAGAATGGCAGAATGGAGTCCGACAAGGCTGGGGATTCAGCATCGCTCCAAGAAAGCCACTTCGTGTAGGTGAATGGAAAAATGACAGATATAAAGGAGAGCGACTGGTCTATACTTCCGAGCGTATCTATGGTATCGACATCTCCAAATATCAACATGGAAAAGGAAGAAAGAAATATCCAATCAACTGGGACCGTCTGCGCATCACGCATCTGGGCAGACTGAGTAAGAAAACGGTATCTGGAGCTGTCAACTTCCCTATCCGCTACATTTATATTAAGAGTACGGAAGGTGCCTCGCTATTGAATCCCTATTACAGGAAGGACTATCTGGCAGCCAAGGCTCATGGATTCAAGGTTGGCAGTTATCACTTCTTCAGTACGATTTCGCCAGCAGCCCAGCAGGCGCATTATTTTCTGAAGCACAGCTATATACGCAAAGGCGACTTTCCACCAGTGCTGGATGTGGAGCCTCTGCCCAGCCAGATCAGAAAAATGGGTGGTGTAGGTGTGCTCTTCAGCCGGGTAAGAACATGGCTAAGAATCGTGGAGAGAACTACGGGTACCAAGCCGATACTCTACATCAGTCAGATATTCGTAAACCGCTATCTATCAATGGCTCCGGACCTTAAACATAACTATCTGATATGGATAGCAAGGTATGGAGAATATAAGCCAGACATTCATCTTGTTTACTGGCAGCTCTGTCCAGATGGACGTGTGGCTGGCATCAGAGGCGAGGTAGATATCAATGTTTTTAATGGCTATAAAGACGCCTTTATGAAATTCTCTCAGAATGAGACAGTTAAATAATTATGTTAAAGTAAGTTATCAAAAGTAACAACGTATCGATTTTTTTGCTATATTCGCACTTAAATGGGTGTAACTAAAAGAAAATATAGCAGATATGAGACAACTTAAGATACAGAAAAGTATAACAAATCGTAATAGTGAGGCGCTCGACAAGTATCTTGTTGAGATAGGTCGTGCGCCTATGATTTCTATCGATGAGGAAATTGAACTGGCTCAGATTATCCGTAAGGGAGGTAGAGCTGGCGAAAGAGCTAAGAATAGATTGGTAGAAGCCAACCTGCGCTTTGTGGTGTCTGTAGCTAAACAATACCAGCATCAGGGATTGACACTTACCGACTTGATTGATGAAGGAAACATCGGACTTATCAAGGCGGCTGAACGATTTGATGAAACGAGAGGTTTTAAGTTTATATCCTATGCGGTATGGTGGGTTCGTCAGAGTATTTTGCAGGCTATAGCTGAACAGAGTCGTATCGTCAGACTGCCTCTCAACCAGGTAGGTTCACTGAATAAGGTAAATCAGGAAATCAACAAGTTCGAACAGGAGAATCTGCGTAAGCCAAGCGTGCAGGAAATTTCAGATAGAACGGGTGTTGACGAAGACAAGATAGCCCAGAGCATGATGGCGAGTGGTCATCATGTAAGTATTGATGCCCCATTCGGATCTGATGATGACGATAATGCCATGGTTGACGTGATGTCGAGTGGTGATGATAGCCGAACAGACAAAGGCGTTGATCATGAAAGTATGGCTCAGGAATTGAGAGCTGTTCTTGATAAGGTCTTGAAGGAAAGAGAACGCAAAATCCTGTGTGCATGCTATGGCATCGGAGAAACCGAAAAGGGTTTGGAAGAGATTGGCGACAAGATGGGATTAACGCGTGAACGTGTTCGCCAAATACGCGAAAAAAGCATTACAAAGTTGCGTGAATCCGGAAATATAAAAATTCTTGCAAAATATCTAGGTTAAAATTTGGATATTTGCGCAGATATAGTTAACTTTGCAATCGGGTACAGACTGTTCTGTTCCCGATTTTTTTATTTGTATGAAGAAATATCTATTATGCCTCTTGTTCTTCACGCTGCTGCCTTATTGGGCATGTGCCAGAAGATCGTCACCGAAAGACGCCTATGCTGATTCGGTGATGCATTTGATATTTCAATATGCCCAGACGGTAGATACTACCGGCAGAGCGGCTCATACATCTTGCGCATATACAAAATTCCAACTTCGTACAAATCGGCGTAATGCCCTGCTCATGCTCGTTCCAACCATGTATGCTGTGGCTCACGGAGATGGAAGAAAGTTTATCAGCGAGTATTACAACCGGATGAGTCATGATGCTAATGGTCAGTTGATAAACAAGCGCATTTTTGGTATCAGTACCATTCCGCACAGGAGTCGAACGATGGAACAGGCGTTGAGATACATGACTCCAAATGTGTATGAAGAAAATCTCTTTCAGGAGAACATCCTCTCCCCTTTCCATCGGTCCAATCGGATGTATTACAAGTATTCGGTCACTCCTCTCCCCTTTGGCATGGCTCAGGTTTACGCTTATCCAAGAATCAGGAATACGCAGACGGTACTTACGAGGGCGATTGTTGACAGCAAGACCGGAAAAATCAGTATGGTTGATTTTGAAGGTGAATATGATATGACCCGCTTCTTCATTTCTGTGAAGATGGGCGCGGAAGGCTTTAAGTCGCTGGTTCCAAAAAGATGTGATATGAGAGCAAATTTCCGGTTCCTTGGCAATAAGATTGTTGGAAGATATGTTACGGTATATGATTTGCCCGATTTACAGGCTGATTCGCTCAAGCAATTATCTGATACGGCTATCATGGCAAGAGTGAGACCGGAGGAATTAAACCTGGACGAAGAGAGTCTTTATCAATCTTACTACAAGAACAAGAACGTCAAGGAGACTTTAGCTCATAAGGAAAATGATTTTGTAAAAAATGTGCTTTGGGATATGGTAGGCGATAATATGCTGAACCGTATTTCTCAAGATTTCGGTAAGGAAAATCAGGGCTATTTCAAGCTGAGTCCTATCTTTAATCCGCTCTATATGGGTTACTCTGAACGCAAGGGATTGGTATATAAGTTCGACCTGAGAACGCAATATGCTTTCGACCACAACTTTCTACTTAGTTTGCAATTCAAGGGCGGATATAGTATGAGACAGCATCGTTTCTATTTCCGCTTGCCTTTTATCTTTAGATATAACAACCTTCATGAAGGTTATCTCAAGGCAGAAATGGGTAATGGTAACCATATCACAACCAATCGGGTGGCACGGAAGTTTGTTGATACGGATACACCGACAGATACCATCAGCAATTATGAGTTCAAGAACGATTATCTGAAGATAACCAACCATTGGCGTTTCAACCAGCATCTGGCATTTGAGGTGGGTCTGGTTAACCATAAGCGTCTGGCTGTAAATCCGACGTTTTATACATCCCACGGCTATCCTTCAAGCTATAAGTCGTCCGCCCCAGCCATTGGCATACAATGGTCGCCTAAAGGAAAGCGTGGTCCCGTTCTCACTCTGGACTATGAACGTGGAATCAAGGGTCTGTTTGGCTCCAATATCGAATATGAACGGGTAGAAATGGATGCTCAGAGTATTTTCTATTCCTCCCGTCGCCGCTCCTACTCGCTTAGAGTGGGTACGGGCTTCTATACCAAGAAAGGCGATCATTGGGATTTTGTAGACTACACAAATTTCCATGACAATAACATACCTGGAGGCTGGAATGATGACTGGAGCGGAGAGTTCGAACTGCTCAGTTCTCAATGGTATAATGCCAGCGATTATTACGCCCGCACCAATTTTACATACGAAGCGCCGATGCTGGCAGTGGCATGGGTTCCGCTGATAGGAAGATTCATAGAGAAGGAAAGGCTATACATCAGTTCCCTTGTTGTCCGTCATCTGCATCCTTATTCGGAATTAGGATATGGAGTTACTACCCGACTGATGACTTTGGGTGTCTTCGCAGCATTCCATAATGCCTCATTTGATGGTATCGGTTGTCGCTTCGGTTTCGAACTGTTCAGAAACTGGTAAACTGTTTAAAACTTAAAAATAAGATAAAATTCAAAGCTATATATGAATTCACAATTAACTGTATATAAGGCAAGTGCAGGATCGGGCAAGACCTTCACTCTCGCCAAAGAATACATGACTCTCGTGATAGAGAATCCGATGGCTTATCGCACCATTCTCGCTGTGACCTTTACCAACAAGGCTACAGAAGAGATGAAGATGCGTATATTGAGTCAGCTCTATGGTATTGCGCAGGGACTGGAAGAATCGAATGGCTATCTTGAGCAAATCAAGATTGCCTTGCCCCATCTTTCAGAAGGAATAATAAGAAAGAATGCAGCAGAAGCCCTGAGACTCCTCTTGCATAACTACAATTACTTCCGCGTACAGACCATTGATACTTTTTTTCAGGGGGTATTGCGTAATCTGGCTCGAGAACTGGATCTCACAGCTAATCTGCGTATTGGATTGAACGATTATCAGGTAGAACAGCAGGCTGTGGATGAACTGATAGAAAGTTTAACCAGTACTGACCGTCTACTCTTCTGGATCTTGGATTACATTCAGGAAAGTATTGACGATGATAGGAGTTGGAATGTAATAGGCCCCATCAAGAAATTTGGTGAGAATATCTTCAAGGATTACTATAAGGAAAATTCTGATGCTCTGAATCAGTGCATGTCAAAGGAAGGATTCTTCAAGGAATTTACTGCCAAGATGAAAGAAATCAGAAGACAGACAAGAGAAAAACTGCAGGAGATTGCTGCTACTTTCTTTGATAGTCTTGAAGAAGGTGGATATACTGCTGATGATCTGGCTGGAAAAACCAGGGGAATCTGGAGCTATTTCAATAAATTGAAGGTAGGCAAATATGATGATGGTGACTTGAAAAACGACACCTTCCTAAAATGTTACGCAAGTCCGGAGGCTTGGGTTAAGAAAAGTGATGTAAAGGAGCAATCGCCTTTGTTTATGTTTGTATCTGATAAGCTTTATCCTATCTTGAAATTCTCTGAAGAGAAAAGACCGGAATGGGTGAAGAGCTACAAGAGCGCTACTCTAACGATGAAGCATCTCAACCAGTTGCGCCTGCTGGGTAGCATCGACCAGAAAGTGAGAGAACTGAACCAGATAGCCAACCGTTTCCTGTTGAGTGATACCCAGACTCTGCTTCATGCTTTGGTTGAAGACAGCGACTCGCCTTTTATCTTTGAAAAGATAGGAACTCAACTTGATCATGTGATGATAGATGAGTTCCAGGACACCAGTACCATACAATGGCAGAATTTCAAGGTTCTGCTGGAGGAAACCATGAGCAGGGAAAATGCGGGGAATCTCATCGTGGGAGACGTAAAGCAGAGTATCTATAGATGGAGATCGGGTGATTGGCGATTACTCAATAATATCGAGAATGAGTTTGGTGGAACCAAGTCGCTCGAAATGAAAACTCTTGATACCAATTATCGCTCAGACCGCAACATCATCGCTTTCAATAATGCTTTCTTTGTAGAAGCAGCCAAGCAGGAGTGTGAGTTGCTGAAAGGCTCTAACCAGGAACAGGTAAAACAATTGGTAAATGCTTATGCCGATGTTTGTCAGAAAGTACCAGAGAAGAAGGGTAAAAAGGGATATGTAGAAGTGCAGTTGCTTGGAGGAGAAGACATCACGGAAAGCATGATGAAGCAGTCGCTGGAAATAGCAACTGAGCTCACGGCTATGGGTGTTCCAGCTAATAAGATTGCCATTCTGGTGCGCAGCAATAAAGCCATTCAGGATATTGCTGCCTATTTTATGGAGAATTCAGATTTTCTGATGGTCTCAGATGAGGCTTTCCGACTGGATGCTTCCCAAGCTGTTTCTACCCTCATTGTGGCATTGCGCCTCATGGCTTGTCCGGATGATGCCATTGCAAAGGCTACCCTCGCCAAATATGCAATCAAGTATCTGAGGGATCCTCATTTGGTTGAAACATTATTGGAACAGCGTTCTACCTTGCTGGAAAAACCGCTCTTTGAGCTTACGGAGATTCTTTATGCTACCTTGGGGATGGATAAGGTAAAGGATATGAAGAAACAAAGCGCTTATGTCTGTGCCTTCTATGACAAGATGAACGAATATCTGGTAGACAACAGCAGCGATATAGATGCCTTTCTCAAGGAATGGGACAATACCATTCATGAGAAAAGTATTCATTGTGATGGAATTAACGGAATCAGACTTATCACTATCCATAAGAGTAAAGGATTGGAATTTGATTATGTAATCATGCCTTTCTGCGACTGGAAACTGGAAAAAATGAATACTATCTGGTGTGAGCCACAAGAGGAGCCATTCAATGAACTGCCCCTCGTACCGATTGACTTCAATGCAAAAGCCATGATGCAATCTATCTATGAACCGGATTATCATCATGAGCATCTCCAGAATGTAGTGGATAATTTGAATCTGCTGTATGTTGCCTTTACCCGTGCCAGCCATAGTCTGTTTGTATTGGGTAAACGAGGCAATCAGAACAGTCGCGCATACTTGATAGAATCGGTTCTTCAGAATGTAGCCAGGAATTTGGAGAGTACTGGGGTTCCTGTAGAATTATCGGGAATAGGATCTGAGTCTTCTGAAGATATCAACTTCTCTTACGGTGAACTCATCGTAGAAGAAGAAAATCACGAAGAGAAGAAAGAATCGGAGAACGTCTTCATGAAAGATGAGAAACCGACAGATATCGTACTTTGTGCTAATCCGGATTTGCCGGAATTCAAGCAGAGTAATAAGAGTCGCGACTTTGTAGAGGGCGATGAAGCTGAAGAACAGCAGAAGTTCTACATCAAAATGGGTACGGTATTGCATAGCATTTTTTCTACTATCAAGACTTCAGCCGATGTAGAAAGTGCCCTCAAACAATTGGAAATAGATGGTATTCTCTACGATGACAACGTATCCAATGAAAGATTGGAAAAGATGATTAAGCAGCGCCTTGCCTCTCCTCAGGTAAAAGACTGGTTCTCTGACCGCTGGAGAGTATTGAACGAATGCTCTATCGTGAAATATGTGGATGGAAAAGCTGTTAAGTTCCGACCAGACCGAGTGATGAGAGACGAGAATGAAACGATAGTTGTTGACTTCAAGTTTGGTAAGCCTAAGGAAGAACATCAGGAACAGGTTCGTGGATATATGAATTTGTTGCGTGAAATGGGATACCAGAATATCACTGGTTATCTTTGGTATGTTTATCCCAACAAGGTCGTAGAAGTAAAATAAGAATCTTGACAAAATAAGTTTTTGATACTCAAAACTAGAAATAAAAGTAAAGCTATGGTACCATTTCTTAAATCAGTAGCAAGAGATTTGAGAGAGAAATATGGCAGGGATATGAGCGACATCGTTGTCGTCTTCCCTAACAAACGTGCCTCTCTCTTTCTGGATACCTATCTTGCAGAAATTGAACATGAGGCTATATGGTCTCCTTCATATATAACTATCAGTGAATTGTTCCGACAGAACAGTCTACTGAAGGTTGCTGACCCTATCAAGCTGGTATGCGATTTGCATAAATCATTTGTGAAATGTACTGAGATTGATGAAACTCTTGACCATTTTTACGGTTGGGGTCAGATGCTCATTACTGATTTTGACGATATTGATAAAAATATGGCAGATGCGCAACTGGTGTTCTCCAACTTAAAAGATATTCATGAGCTTGATGATATCTCCTATCTGACTGATGATCAGAAGAAGATGATTCAGAGGTTCTTCAGTAATTTTTCGGAAGACCACAATTCGGAATTGAAAAAGCGATTCCTCCAATTATGGAGTCATTTCCTCGATATCTACAACGATTTCAACAGTCGTCTCGCTCAGCAGGGACTTGCCTATGAAGGTGCGCTTTATCGCCAGGTAGTGACTGATGAAAATCTCAAATTTGAACACAAGAAGTATGTTTTCGTCGGCTTTAATATGTTGCAGAAGGTAGAGATGCAATTATGTGATAAGTTGATGAAAGAAGGAAAGGCTGTCTTCTATTGGGATTATGACAAGGCTTATATGGATAACAACCATGAAGCGGGTCATTATATTCGCCAGAATCTGAAGTATTTCCCGAACGAACTTGACGCCGATTCAGACAAAGGCAAGCTGGAAGCAAATGAAAACGGAAACGAGTCTGGTCAATCTGCGGAGAACATATATGATAATTTATCCAGGAAGAAGAGAATCAACTATTTTTCTGCTCCAACAGAGAATGTTCAGGCTAGATTCGTACATACCTGGCTAAAAGAGAACGGGTTGTGCAAGGAGACTGGCAATGTGGCAATTGTTCTTGCTGACGAAAGCTTGCTCCCTACTGTTTTACATTCTCTCCCAAAGGAGGTAGAACATGTGAATATAACAATTGGTTATCCCCTGCAGCAGACGCCTTTCTACAGCCTGATTCAGCAGCTTATCCAATTGCAGGGCATCGGGCATCCTAAGGCTAGCAATACTTATCGCCTGCATCAGGTTCTTGCCACCCTGCGACATCCTTATGCCCGTTATATTTCGCAGCTCAACCTACAGGTTATCGAGCAGTTGGAATCAAAGAAGACGTTCTATCCAGATAGGAATTCACTCATCATGAATGAGGATGAAGGACTAGCCATATTGTTCAGAGATATAGATAAGGTTGAGAATCTTGATGAGTATAATATGGGATTGCTAAACTATCTGATAGATATCCTCAAACAGATTGGCTATAACACGAAGCAGCAGAATGTGGACCAGCTTTTCCAGGAGTCTCTTTTCCGTTCTTATACTGTAATCAATCGTCTGAGAGGACTTGTAGAAAGTGGCGATTTAAAGGTTGATACAATAACCTTGGAGCGCTTGATTCTGCAATTGTTCCAGACTACCAGCATCCCATTTCATGGCGAACCAGCTGTCGGTATACAGATTATGGGAGTCTTGGAAACCCGAAATCTCGATTTCGATTATATGCTAGTCTTATCATGTAATGAAGGAAAGTGGCCAAAGGGTGTCAACGATGCTTCGTTTATACCTTATTCTATAAGAAAAGCTTACGGGTTGACGACCATTGACAATAAAGTAGCTATCTCTGCATACTATTTCTATCGCATGATACAGCGTTGCCAACATTTGGCATTCACCTATAATAATGCTACAGAAGAAGGACAGACTGGCGAAATGAGTCGCTTTATGTTGCAGTTGATGATAGAAGGAAAGAATACTGTACACCGTCATTCATTCAAACTCGGCCAGACTCCTTGTCGCGATGAATATAAAGAAGTAGATAAGACAGAAGCAATATGGACAAAACTTAATGAACATTGGAAAATATCTCCTACTTTCATCAATACTTACATGAGATGCGAAAAGCGTTTCTACTATAGATATATAGAGAAACTGGAAGAGCCAGATTTCATTGATGAAGACGAGATAGACAACCGGATATTCGGAAATATATTCCATCGTGCCGCCCAACTTATCTATTTGCAGTTTGCTCCAAAATCTGCAGTCAAGCTGGATAAGGATGGTAAGGAACAGCTCATCCACCCTATCATCATCACAAAGGCCGATTTTGAGAATGCCATTAAAAACGAATCCTTGATTTATCGTATAGTAGATCAGGCTTTCCGTGAAGAGCTGTTCAAGGTTAGCAGTAATGGTTATCAGCCAAAGTATAATGGACTGCAACTTATCAACAGAGAGGTGATAGCCAATTATCTGAAGCAGTTATTGGTTATAGATAGTCGTCAGGCACCATTTACTATTATCGGTTTGGAGATACCGATAGAAACAAGGTTTGTCCTGCCTACTTCCTGTGGTGATAAGAATATTACCCTATCAGGATTTATTGACAGGTTGGATTCCGTTGCAGCAAATGGCAAACCAGGATTGGAAAATATGGCAGAGAAGATTCGTGTCATCGACTATAAAACAGGTAGAGCACCCGTTTCTCATCCTGCTGAAATTGCAGAGGTGTTCAATCCGGAGATGCTGCGCAAGCATACTGACTACTATCTGCAGACCATCCTCTATGCCTTGATTGTAAGTCAGTCCACTTCTCTCAATCCAGCTAAGGACCCGGTATCGCCAGGACTTCTTTTTATTCAGAATGCAAGAGCAGAAGATTACGATCCGACGCTGAAACTTGGCAGAGGCAGTTATATAGAGAATGTAGCAGATTATAAGGATGAATTTTGGGAGGGTATCATGAAAATCCTCTCGGATATATTCAATAAAGAATTGCCCTTCCGCCCAACCGCTGATAAAGAAAGATGTGCTGCATGTCCTTATGCTGGTCTTTGTAAGTAAGAATATGGAAAAAGGATACTTTTCGAATAAAAAACGGAGAAAAATTTGTAAGATTCAATTTTTCTCTGTATTTTTGCAGAAAAGAAACCTTCTTCTGAAGAGAAGGACTTGTTGTTACTAAAAAATGAATATATTATGACAGAAAAAGAATGCAATATATTGGTTAGTGAAAACCTGAACTACGTAAAGGCTGTCGCCAATCAGTTCCGTGGTAAGGGAATGGAATTTGATGATTTGGTGAGCGAAGGAACGCTTGCCATGATTACCGCAGCACAGAAGTTTGATGCTTCCCGTGGTACCAGATTTGTTTCATATGCAGCTCCTTTCATCCGAAAAGCCATGCAGGAGGCTGTTGATAAGCAGTCGGCACTTTATCGGATACCGAAAGATCAGAAAAAGTATGCACCTCGCAATGCCAGCAAGGCTGTGTCCATCGACCAGCCAATAAGCGAGGGAAATCAATACACACTTCTTGATATATTGGTGAATCAGGATGTGAATATGGCTGATGATAATGTAGCTTTCCAGCAAATGCTGAAAGATTTGGATAATTGTGTGGATTTGCTTGATGAGCGTGAAAAAGAAGTGGTTCGCAAGTTCTATGGACTTGGAATTTATCATGAGACATTAGCTGAAATTGCTGATGATATGAGTTTGAAACGAGAACGGGTTCGTCAAATCAGAGACAAGGCCATACGTAAGATTTCTAAAAATGCAAGCAGCAAGGTGCTGAAACATTTCTTGAGAAAATAATGGATACAAAAAACTCCTAGCTTTTCCGGGTTATACCCAGGGGCTAGGAGTTTTCTGTTTCTATTGCTTTGCTTTCTCGTATTTCGCTTTCTGGTTCAATCGATACTGACGAGGAGTAATGCCCATGCGCTTGTAGAAGTTTGCATAGAAACTCTGACGGGTACTGAAACCAGCCATTTCTGCAATGTCTTCTACACTCATTTTGGCATATCGCTTGTCAGTAAGCAATGACATTGCATCGTTTACACGATAGTCGTTTACAAGTTCAGAATAGTTCTTGTGGAATCTTGTTGCACAAACAGCAGAAATGTAGCGGGAATTTGTTCCCAAATCCTCTGCAAGTCTGCGTGAATTGTATGCAGGATCCTTGTACTTTTGTTCTGAAACCAACATACGCAAGATGTCGTCGTGGAGGCGGTCTTTAGTCTCCTCGCTCAACAAGGTTTGATACCTTGCCATCTTTTCTTTTTTAGGTTGAATGTTATATTTAGCCATATCTGTAATAAATTTGATACAACAAAGTTAGTAAATATATTTTGATTTACCAAATTTTTTTCCATTTTTTTTAAAAAAGAAGAGAAAATTATTGTTTATGTGAAATAAAATGGCTAATTTTGCATTCGTATACATCTTTTTATATGGAAAATGTTACGCAAGTTAATATACAAATAAATGAAATTTAGGATATGAAACAGATATTGTCATTCATAAAAACATACGTTATTCTGGTGATATTGTTCGTGGCGCAGAAGCCTCTTTTTCTTCTTTTGGAAAAGTCTTCTACAGCTCCTCAAACGATAAATATTTGGGACTATATGCCTCAGGTAATCTGGCATGGGTTGTCGCTTGATTTAGGAATGGCAGGTTATCTCTCTGTTATTCCCGGTTTATTGCTTCTGGTGTCTATCTGGATTCGGAAGAAACTGGTTTACCCTATCCTGAATATTTATTTCGGTATTGTCGCCTTCATGGGGGCATTCCTTTTTGTCCTGAACTTAGGACTTTATCCGTACTGGAATTTCCCTCTGGACAGTACACCGCTTTTCTATTTTTTCACTTCGCCTAAAGACGCCTTGGCTAGTGTAAGTTTCCTTTACATCATCCTGGCATTTTTAGCAATTCTTATTTCTGCTATAGGTGTATGGTTTATACTTCGTGTTACCATAAAGAAGAAAACTTATCGCAGCAGATATATGAGTTATGGATTCGGTGATTGCCGTGGTGGACGCCGTTCCTCTTATGATAGCGATATAGAGCGTCATCGCCTTCGTTCATCGCTCATTCTGTTAGTGCTCACAGCATTGCTTTTCCTTCCTATCCGTGGTGGAGTTACTGTGTCGACGAATAATACAGGCAAGGCTTATTTTTGTCAGGATGCATTTCTTAATCATGCAGCTGTCAATCCTATGTTCAGCCTGTTTGAGTCGCTTTCGCATCAGGAAGATTTTGCAGCTCAATATCGCTATATGGATAATGCTGAGGCTGACAAGCTTTTCAAAGAGCTGGTCAGTTCCAGTGATGTTAATACCTACCCTCTTCTCAATGAAGAGGCAAGAAAGACGGGAAATCCTGACATTTTGATTGTCATCATGGAGAGTTTTGCCAACGACATCATGCCGTCTATGGGCAAGGTGAAGAACGTAGCAGTTCAGCTCGATTCCATTGCGCAGAAGAGCATTCTCTTTACGCGTTTCTATGCCAACAGCTTCCGAACAGACAGAGGATTGGTTTCTATTCTGAGTGGTTATCCTGCACAGCCAACGATGAGCATTATGCGCTACCCTGCCAAGACTGCTCAGCTTCCTTCTATAGCCCGTTCTTTAGCTGAGGCTAAGAATTATCAGAATGCTTATTATTATGGTGGTGATGTTGATTTTGCCAACCAGCGTTCTTATCTTGTTTCGCAAGGATATCAGAAGATAATATCTGATGCAGATTTCCCGATTGAAGATAAGTTGAGCAAATGGGGAGTGCACGATCATATTGTGGCTGAAAAGTTGCTTGCTGATTTGAAAAAGGAACAGCATGTAAAGCATCCTATGTTGCGCATCTTCCAGACATCCAGCAGTCATGAGCCGTTTGACGTGCCATATAGCCGGTTGAAGGACAAGCGTCTGAATGCTTTTGCCTATACAGACAGCGTGATAGGTCATCTTATGAGAGAATATAGCAAACTTCCTAGATGGAAGAATACATTGGTAGTATTGGTTCCTGATCATGTGGGTGGTTATAAAGAACATCTTGATAATTTTGACAGATCACGTTATCAGATACCGCTTATCCTGACAGGTGGTGCTATTTCCCGCCCTATGAAGGTGGCACTTGTAGGCTCACAGAACGATATTGCAGCAACTCTTCTCGGACAGCTGGGCGTGAAGCATCAGGATTTTCTGTTCAGCAAGAACATGATGAGTGATGCAACGCCTAAGTTTGCCTTCTTTGATGTGCCGGATGCATTTGGTATGGTTTCTGAAGAAAATTCAATCATCTATGACAACAAGACACAGAAGATTGTGTATGATCAAGGTAGAAAAGGATATAATTTAAAGCGCGGACAGGCTTATTTGCAGAAGCTGTATGATGATATAGCCAGCAAAAAATAGAATAAAATCAGTAAGATAAAGAAAGAAAAATGATAGAATTCATTCAACAATTAGAACACATTGATATGCAGATTTTTCTGTTTTTCAATGGCTTTCATAGTGACTTTTGGGATTATTTCATGTTGATTTTTTCCGATCGTTTCGTGTGGGTTCCGTTTTATGCAAGCTTTCTCTTTGTCATGGTCAGAAACTTTCCTGTCAAGGTTGTGCTTACCACTCTGATAGTAATAACACTCATCATTGCGCTCTGTGATCAGACAGCCTCAGGTCTGTTGAAGCCTATGATAGGAAGAATGCGCCCGAGCAATCCCGATAATCCGATTTCCCCGATGGTTCATATTGTTCAGGGGTATCGTGGTGGAGCCTATGGATTTCCTTCATCCCATGCAGCTAATGCATGGGGAATGGCTTTTTTTGCGAGGCATCTTGTGCGGAGAAGTAAACTGACTCTGTTTCTCTGTCTTTGGGCGCTGATAACCTGCTACTCCAGAATGTATCTGGGAGTGCATTATTTTGGCGATGTGTTGGTAGGAACAGTCATCGGTTTCATCTATGCAACACTCTGCTATCATGTCTTCCGTCATTTCCTCAGGAAATATACGGATAGCTTCAAGCCAACGAATTACCTGCGCTTTTCCTATGTACCAATCTTGACTGGGCTGGTATCTATATGGATTATCATCTGTGCGAGTGGGATACTGATGATGTACGGTATAAACATAAGATAAGTCTATGACTCTGTTTGGGAACGACAAAATTTATTTATAAACATATTATTAATATAAGGATTATGAAAAAAATGACATTTATGGCCATTGCCATGGGACTGTTTGCATTCACAGCATGCCAGCAGACAAAGAAGGAAGCTCCAGCAGCTGAACCTGTTGTAGAAGTAATCACAGATTCTGCTACTCAGCAGAAGGTTGCCGGTGAATACAAGAGCGCTGATGGTAAGCGTATCATTACTATCAATAGCGACTTTACCGTAAAGACAACCGGTCTTGACAAGGACTTCTTCAAGTGGGAGTTCATGGTTAAGCCTGAGAATACTACAGTCAATATCAATCTTGTCCGTAAAGGTTTGGATGCTGAGGTTAAGGATCAGGCTGTTATTGATGCAGAAGAGGGATCTCTTTTGTTGAAGAATGAGACTTTCCGTAAGGCAGCTGAGACCAAGTAAAGCGATAGAATTCACTTTACAGAATGATATAAAAAGCAAAGCACCTCCACTTCACAGTGGGGGTGCTTCTATTTAAAGGTATTAGCTTTCTTTAAGGTAAAAAGATTGTATTCAGGATAACGGCTGCAAAGGTAGCTATTTTATACGAGAAAAACAAATATTTTTATATGTTTAAGAACATGTTTTAGAATATTCCATGCTGATATTATAAATAATGTTTAGATAATTTCCGTACTTGCAATTAAATTTGTATCTTTGCACCAAAAATAACAATATAATAAATAAGAAATATGGCAATTAATGAGGAAAAGAAGCTTGAAGAGAAGAAAAGTCTTTCTTTCGTCGAGCAATTAGTTGAGGAAGATCTCAAGGAAGGTAAGAATGGTGGAAGAATACAAACCCGTTTCCCGCCAGAACCAAATGGCTATCTTCATATTGGTCATGCCAAGGCCATCTGTATGGACTTTGGTGTTGCTGAGAAATATAATGGAGTATGTAATCTCCGTTTCGATGACACCAATCCTAGTAAGGAGAACAATGAATATGTAGAAAATATTCTTCAGGATATTCAGTGGCTTGGCTTTAAGTGGGGTAATATATATTATGCTTCCGATTACTTTGAGAAGTTGTGGGAGTTTGCTGTCTGGATGATCAAGAAAGGTCATGCTTATATCGACGAGCAGACTGCTGAGCAGATTGCTGAGCAGAAGGGTACTCCTACTACTCCTGGTACTGCCAGTCCTTACCGTGACCGTCCTATCGAAGAGAACCTTGCTCTTTTTGAGAAGATGAATACACCTGAGGCTGAGGAAGGAAGTATGGTGCTGCGTGCCAAGCTCGATATGGCTAACCCTAACATGCACTTCCGTGACCCTATCATGTATCGTATCATTCATACTCCTCATCATCGCACAGGCACTAAGTGGAATGCTTATCCAATGTACGATTTTGCTCATGGACAGAGTGACTACTTTGAGGGTGTAACCCACTCTATCTGTACTTTGGAGTTTGTTCCTCACCGTCCTCTCTACGATAAGTTTGTAGACTTCTTGAAGGAAAAGGATGGCACAGACAATGTTTTGAATGATAACCGTCCACGTCAGATTGAGTTCAACAGATTGAACCTTACCTATACTGTAATGAGTAAGCGTAAGCTTCATACATTGGTGGATGAGCATCTGGTAAACGGTTGGGACGACCCTCGTATGCCTACACTTTGCGGAATGCGCCGTCGTGGTTATTCTCCTGAGAGCATCCGCATGTTCATCGACAGTATCGGTTATACCAAGTTTGACGCCCTTAATGATATGGCTCTCCTGGAGGCTTCTGTACGTGAGGACTTGAACAAGAAAGCTTGTCGTGTAAGTGCTGTGCTTGACCCGGTTAAGCTTGTTATCACCAACTATCCTGAGGGTGAGAGCGAGGAGATGGAGGCTATCAATAATCCTGAGAATGAGGCTGATGGCTCACATACCATTACTTTCTCAAAGAATCTCTGGATTGAACGTGCTGACTTTATGGAAGATGCTCCAAAGAAGTTCTTCCGTATGACTCCTGGTAAGGAAGTTCGTTTGAAGAACGCTTACATCGTGAAGTGTTCTGGCTGTACCAAGGATGAGAATGGCGTTATCACTGAGATTCAGGCTGAGTACGATCCTATCAGCAAGAGCGGTATGGAAGGTGCTAACCGCAAGGTGAAGGGTACACTCCATTGGGTATCTGCTGACCATTGCGTAAAGGCTGAGGTTCGTGAATATGACCGACTCTTTGCCATCGAGAATCCTTCTGCTGATGAGCGCGACTTCCGTGAACTGCTCAATCCGGAAAGTTTCCACGATTACAAGAACTGCTATGTTGAGGAGTATGCAGCCGGCAAGAAGCCAGGTGAATATCTCCAGTTCCAGCGCATCGGTTACTTCATGGCTGATCTTGACAGCACAGCAGAAAAACCTGTATTTAACAAGACTGTTGGCTTAAAGGATACTTGGGCTAAGCAGAATAAATAACAGAACTTTCGCATGTGGTTCAAGTACGGGCTGAAGGCCCAAAAGCTCCTAGCCCAGGGCATCGCCCTGGGTATAACAACAATCAGCAAGGCGCCCTGTAAGGGCAAAAGCCTTATGTTTACCTTGGAGTTTTAAAGCTTCTGCCCTTACAGGGCGACAGGTTTGCGTCCGTAATAACCCAGGGTGATGCCCTGGGCTAGGGGCTTCTGCCCTTTCAGGGCGTGTGGAGCTTACATGCATAACTTGAATAATTAATAATAATGAATACAGCAGATCTTTTTCTTTGGATTCTAGATAATTTGAGCTATTGGGTGGTTGCACTGTTCATGGCTATCGAAAGTTCGTTCATACCTTTTCCTTCTGAGGTTGTTGTTCCGCCTGCAGCGTGGAAGGCAATGGATCCAAACAGTGGAATGTCATTCATTCTGGTCATTGTTTTTGCAACTGTCGGTGCAGACCTCGGTGCGTTGATTAATTACTATTTGGCAAAATGGGTGGGTCGTCCTATCATCTATCGTTTTGCAGATAGTCGCCTGGGACACATGTGTCTGATTGACCGCAAGAAGGTTGAAGTGGCAGAAGAGTATTTCCGCAAGCATGGTGCTGCCTCTACCATATTTGGACGTTTAGTGCCAGCTGTCCGTCAGCTTATCAGTATTCCTGCTGGTCTGGCAGGTATGCATGTCGGCAAATTCCTGCTCTATACCACAATAGGTGCAGGTGTATGGAATACGGTTCTGGCTACCATCGGATGGGGTATTTATAAGTATACTGACTATAAGACCACACAGGATGTTTATCAGCAGGCCTTGAAATACAGCCATGAGTTGGGCTATATCATCCTGGGCTTGGCTGTGATAGTAGTAGCTTTCCTTGTCTATAAAGGAATGAAGAAAAAATAATTTCAATATACTGAAACGAAGAAGCGGGAGCGCCATATATCCATGACGCCCCCGCTTTTTTTATGATTTAAAGCTCGCAACAAGCTTCTTACCTGGTATATTGATAGTCTTACCGGTTTTAAAACGGTCGAATCCTTCACCGTATACACCAATAACGGCACTTTGACTGACGAATGCTGCAGGGTCTATTTCATCGATGAGACGGAATATTTTCTGCGATTCACGCTGTCGGGCCAACACAAAGAGCATGTGTACATCCTTGCCACTATAGCATCCATGACCATCCATGATAGTACATCCTCTATCGGCTGCAGTATTGATGGCTGCACTCAGTTCCAGATATTTATCTGAAATGATAAAGAACTGTACCGAGCGGCGAAGTGTGTTGACAATATGGTCTACACAAATCGATACCACAAAAAGACAGACATAGCCATAGATGACCTGTTCCCAAGATTGAAGAACAAAATAAGAACTGGTAATGATGCAGAGGTCACAAATCATGATAGCATGCCCCAATGAAATGTTCCAGTACTTGTTGATCATGGCAGCTACCGTATCACTACCTCCCGTAGAACCATTGGCAGAAAGACCAAGTCCTGCACTGCTTCCCAGGAATAATGCACCGATAACCGTTGCCATGAAGGGTTGATCGTGCAGTAGAGGAGTCATTCCCACGGTCTGGGTCTCAATAATGCGCGAGGTAATGGCAAAGATTGCCACTCCATAAATGGTTTTAAGGCAGAATTTATAGCCTAAGATACGAAAGGCAATAATCAGCAGGAAAACATTGAGTGCGAAGTAGGATACAGATACTGGAATGCCGAATCCCCAGCACAGGATGGAAGCGATACCTCCTACTCCACCCATCGTAATATGGTTTGGAAGCAGGAAAATGTTAAGACCGATACTTCCCTCAATCATTGCAAATGCAATAATCATGTAATCACGGATTTCGTGAATTTTACTTTTTCTAGTCATATATAATTATGTATATTTTGATTTCGTGTGCAAAGTTACTGCTTTTTAGAGACAACACAAAATAAAAAAAACAAAAAATCGATAAAAAGCATGGCTATATCAATATATTTTTATAATTTTGCAGAAGGTAGCTATCAGTCGCTATCAACAGAACATATACTAGTAATTAGAAAAATCAATCTTGTCTATGGCAGTTATTTCAGAAAACATCAGTCAATGGCCATGTCTTAGTGATGGTCTTCACTACAATTGGTTGGTCGATTATGCGGCTTTCAGTGCCTTTGGTACCTTCGAACTTTCGCCAGAGGAATGGGAGAAGCGTGATCTTATAGTCAATTTTAAGGGAAACTCTGAGTTGACGACAGAAATAGATCATCAGCAAGCTTTAAAAAAGGCTATTGATATGGTTGTATCCTATCTTAAAGATGTTTTGGGCGATGAAAGTTCATCCATTACGCTTGTCTGTATTCCTGCCTCATTGAAAAAGCACACAGAGCGTCGCTTCCGTAGCTTCAGTGAACAGGTTTGCTCACAGACCGGACTTCAGAATGCTTACGATGCCTTTAGCTATACGACAGAGAAAGATGAAGATGGCGATGAAATAGATATGCTTCATATTGATGAGTCTTTCTTTAAAGGGAAGAAGGTATTGCTGTTTGATGACATGATAGCCACAGGTGGTTCCATTTCCCGATTTGCAGAAAAGCTCAAGGCAATGGGTGCTTCCGTGATAGGCGCATTGGCTTTAGGTAAAAAGATTTCGGATGGTTATGATCAGAAAATATAAAACAGATTAGCAGCATCCCTTATACCGGGATGCTGCTTGTCTATTGGATTTTCCCCTTATGCTGCCATTATACCCAGGGCTTATGGTACCTAAAAGGTTATTCAGTATTCAGTTATTCAGTTTTTTTCGCGATAGTAACCCTTTTTGTAGTTATAAATTGTAAGTAATTATTTTATATTATATATATATTTATATATATATATATAATATACTATCTATACAGAGAATGGTAACCACAGCGAAAAAAACTGAATAACTGAATACTGAATAAGTTTCCCGAAAACGGTTATTACTTTGTAATATGCTGATTTATATGGCAAAACATAGTTTTCTATGCCACAAAACATAGAGATGTGCCCCACAAAACATAGAGTTTGATTTCTTTAACTAAGTTTCAAATCGTAAGTTGCTGAAAATCGCTCCATATCACATGCAAAAATTTGGTAGATACTGAAAATCTTCGTATCTTTGCACCGGAATTGCGCAAAGCAAGGTTGAAAGATAATAAAAAGATAATTGAATGGGAAATAAAATAACAGCAATGGAGCGGGGAATGCAGCGACGAACGGAACTGCTCCTGGGAAAGGATAATCTTGAGAAATTACAGTCGGCACGAGTGCTCATCTTCGGTATCGGAGGCGTGGGGTCATGGTGCGCTGAAGGACTGCTGAGAAGCGGCGTGAGGAACATCACCATCGTGGACAGCGACCGCGTCTGCGTGACCAACTGCAACCGCCAGCTGATGGCAACCAGCCGCACCATCGGCGAGGTGAAGGTGGATGCACTGCGCCAGCGCCTGCTGGATATCAACCCTGATGCTAACATCACCGCCTATCAGAAAATATATCAGGCGGAAACAGCCGACGAATTCCACATGGAGGAATACGACTTCATCATCGATGCCATCGACTCGCTGAAGGACAAGGCAGATCTGATTCTCCGTGCCACTTCCCTTCCGAAGGAAATCACCTTCATTTCTTCGATGGGTGCAGCCCTCCGCAGCGACCCGTTCATGGTGAGGAAGGCTGAGTTCTGGAAGGTAGATGGCGATCCGCTGGCAAGGGCCCTGCGCAAGAAATTCAAGAAGAACAAGACGTTTCCCCGTCGCAAATTCCAATGCGTTTTCAGCGAGGAAAAGCCGATGCAGAACAGGGGCGACCAGCGACTCGTGGAACACGAATGGTGCTCAACAAAGGCGCAGATCAACGGTTCGCTCTGCCACATCACCGCCACTTTCGGCATGGCAATCGCAGGAATGGTCATCAATCACATCATCGATTGATGGCTTATTATCCTAGCCAATTACCTTTGCAGAAGAAATAAACATTAGAACAAGAAAAAAGATATGATTACAGTTGATGGATTGACCGTAGAATTTGGCGGCACCACCCTATTCAAAGACATTTCCTTCCAGATCAATGAGAAGGACCGTATAGCCCTGATGGGAAAGAATGGCGCAGGAAAGAGTACACTGCTCAAGATCATCGCAGGCGTGAGAACTGCCACACGTGGCTCGGTCTCGGCTCCGAAAGATTGCGTCATCGCCTATCTGCCACAGCACCTCATGACCGAAGACGGACGCACCGTATTCGAGGAAACCTGCCAGGCGTTCGCCCATCTGCACGAGATGCAGGCGGAAATCGACCGCATCAACAACGAACTCACCACACGTACCGACTACGACAGCGACGACTACATGCAGCTCATCGAAAAGGTATCTTCTCTGTCAGAAAAATTCTATGCCATCGATATGACCCATTTCGAGGAAGACGTGGAGAAGACGCTGCTCGGACTGGGTTTCGAACGCTCCGACTTCAACCGCCCTACCAGCGAGTTCTCCGGTGGATGGCGCATGCGTATAGAACTGGCTAAGCTGCTCCTGAAATCGCCAGACGTACTGCTCCTCGATGAGCCGACCAACCACCTCGACATCGAATCTATCGGATGGCTGGAAGACTTCATCATCAACAGTTCGAAGGCGGTGGTTGTCATCAGCCACGACCGCAAATTCGTTGACGATATCACGACTAGAACCATCGAGGTGACCATGGGCAGAATCTACGACTACAAGGCTACCTACAGCCAGTATCTGGAACTCAGAAAGGAGCGCCGCGAGCAGCAGATGAAGAAATATGAGGAACAGCAGAAGATGATTGCCGAGACCAAGGACTTCATCGAACGCTTCAAGGGAACCTATTCCAAGACCTTCCAGGTACAGAGCCGCGTGAAGATGCTGGAGAAACTGGAACTCATCGAGGTGGATGAGGAGGACACCAGCCGTCTGCGTCTCAAGTTCCCGCCTAGTCCACGCAGCGGCAACTATCCGGTGCAGATGAGCGATGTGGCGATGTCGTTCGACGGCAAGCAGATTTTCAGCGGCGTGAACCTCACCGTGGAGCGAGGCGACAAGATTGCCTTCGTGGGAAGAAACGGAGAGGGTAAGTCTACGCTCGTGAAATGCATCATGGGCCAGCTTCAGAACGAAGGCAGACTGGAGCTGGGACATAATGTCCAGATTGGCTATTTCGCTCAGAATCAGGCTTCTCTGCTTGATGGCGAGCTTACGGTATTCCAGACCATCGACGATGTTGCAAAGGGCGAAATCCGCAACAAGATTCGTGATCTGCTCGGTGCATTCATGTTTGGCGGCGAGGATTCTACCAAGAAGGTGAAGGTGTTGTCGGGTGGTGAGCGCACCCGTCTTGCCATCCTCAAGCTGCTGCTGGAGCCGGTGAACCTGCTGATTCTCGATGAGCCTACCAACCATCTAGACCTGAAGACGAAGGATGTATTGAAGCAGGCGCTTCTGGATTTCGACGGTACGCTCATCGTGGTGAGCCACGACCGTGATTTCCTTGATGGCCTTGTCAGCAAGGTCTACGAATTCGGCCACGGCCGAGTCCGTGAGCATCTCTGCGGCATCTACGAGTTCCTGGAATCCAAGAAAATGGAAAGCCTTCAGGAGCTGGAAAAGAAATAATATTCAAGGTGCGTATACGTGGGAATTGATTGAAGTTAAAGAAGTTATCACTCCCTACGGTCGTTCGGGAAGTTAAGAGACAATAGTAATCTGGCGTAAAACTTAGACATTTGTCCCTTAACTTCCTTCTTACTTCCCTTAACTTCCCGCTAACTTCCCTAAATTCCCTCTAATTTTTTAATTTTGTTCCCAAAAAGGCAACATTCTTGACAAATAATAATAATCCTACTTACTTTATAGTTCTTTAACTATTACAATTTGGTAATATTACAAACTCTTCCTACCTTTGCAGCCGAAAATGAATAAAATCAGCAGAAAATATACAATTCTCAGATAACATGATGAACGGAATAACCAATTATATTCTCCTCATCACATTATTAATATATGGCAGCAGAGCGCCAGCACAGAATGTTAAGCAGGAGAACGACTCCGTGAAGATGAACAAACCATTCAATATGGATATACGGACGAACATAATATATGACGCATTACTGATTCCCAACGTAGGAGTGGAATTCGACCTCGGCAAGAGATGGACGGTTGCCGCCAACGCCATGTATGGCTGGTGGAACAACGACCGCAGCCATTGGTACTGGCGTGCCTACGGCGGTGATTTTGCCTTGCGCAAATGGCTGGGAAAGGCAGCCCGAAGGAAAGCCCTCACGGGGCATCATGTCGGGGTGTACGGCCAGATCTTCACCTACGATTTCGAAACCGGTGGAAGGGGCTACATGGGCGGCAAGCCCGGTGGCACGCTCTGGGACAAGATGAACTACGTGGTGGGAGCCGAATATGGCTACTCCCTCCCCATCGCCCGAAGATGGAACATCGATTTCACCATCGGAGCCGGATACTGGGGCGGAATCTACCACGAATATCTCCCACAGGACGGTGAATACGTATGGCAAGCCACGAAGAAGCGGCAATGGATAGGCCCTACAAAGGCTGAAATATCCCTCGTCTGGCTCCTGGGCAAAGGGAACTGTAATCAGGGAAAATCCAGAAAGAAAAAATCTTTTCTGATGGATTCCACAGACAGGAAAGGAGGTGGTGATGATTAGAAGAATCCTTACATTTTTCATCCTCCTGCTCATCCTTATCCTGACTTCCTGCGAGCATAAGGAACTCAAATTCCCCGAAACCGTCAAGTTCCGCTCCCTCAGAGTGGTGCTGAAATGGGAACAGCTGGCAGACTTCCAGAAGCCGGAAGGAATGCGAGTCATCTTTTTCCCTCTCCAAGGCAAAGGTGATCCCTGGATATTCGACTTCCCGCTTGGCGAAGACCGGACGATAGAGTTGCCAGCCAACGATTATGCCGTGGCGAGCTACAATTATGATGCCGACGGCATTCTGTGGAAGAATACTGACAGTTTCTGGCAATTTACCGCCTATACCCGCTCCGTCCAGACGCCTGATGGCGAGCAAGCCTGCATTACTCCTCCGTGGATGTGCGGCTACCATCTGGAAACGGTTTCGGTCAGGGACAATGGCAAGGAAGACGAGCTGGTCATCACGCTCCATCCCGAGAACAAGGTGAGCCGATACATCTACGAGGTGCATGGCATCCGCCATCTTGAGAGAGTGGCTGACATCAGGGCGAGTCTTTCAGGAATGTCGGGTTCGCTGCTGTTGGCAAACGATGAGTTGCCCGATGATGTTCCATCCGAGCGCCTGCTGTTTGGCGGCGAGGTAAAGGACGGTCAGATCAAGGGCGGCTTTTACACCTTCGGCTATCGCCAGAAGAGCACCGAGCCCCATGTGTTCAAGCTCAACATCAAGAGTCGCACGGGCAAGTTGCATGTTTTGGAGCAGGACGTAACCCAGCAGGTCCGTTCCTTCCCCGTAGAGGGCCATATAGGCAATGTTCATCTGGTATTGAACTTTGATTTCGACATTCCGGAGGATTCCGGAGGCAGCAAGGACGATGCCGGATTTGACGTCGGAGCCGATGACTGGGCAGACGTAAACACGGATATCCAGTGTTAGAAAATATGCGATTCAGAATGTTTCAGATAAAATAGCTTTTCAATCAAATAACTTTCAGATAAAGTTTAAGTTATAAAGGCTTTCAGATAAAAAGACTTTCAGAAAATGAAGTCATCAAATTTAATAAAGATTTTCAGATAATAAGGGCGTCTTCGGCAGATAAGGGTCGTATCCAGCAGAAAAGGGTCGTTCTCTATGCTAGAGGCGTTTCAGAGAAAAATAAGCCAAATATATATTTAATGTTTCAGTAAATTTAATTATCTTATGAACAAAATTTATTTACCGCAGCCTTTGCCGTAATGGCATCGCTGTCAGGATGCTCGGACACCGAGCTCGCAAGCATTGATACCGCTCAGGGAAAGACCCCAATCGGCTTCCATACCGTTGGCAGCCAGATGGGATCTAGAGCAACGATTATTAATCCTGCGGATATCACCAAGACAGATTTCAGAGTGTTTGCATTTACAAAAAATGATGCTGATGATAATGATAACATTTCATTTATGGGTGGTGTTGCAGACGAGACTGGTCATAAAGGAGTTACAATAAAATATAACTCAAAATGGGACTATGCTAATGCCAGTGATTGTCACTATTGGCCAGAGACCACCCCATTGAATTTTTACGCTATCAGTCCTGGTACATATGACTTTACAAGCATTAGCTATTCATGGAATATCGCCAAAGACAGTAAGACAATAACTTACACAAGCTTTGACGAATATGTCAACACGACTAACCCATCCAGTTTGGACTTGATGTATGCAGTAGCTAAGAATCAGGTAAAATCTGAAAATGCTGGCAAGGTAAACTTGCAATTCAAGCATATATTATCCCAGATTGTGTTCCAAGCAAAAACAAAGTATGAGAATATGCAGGTAGAAATTAAAGATGTCTTTATCCACAACGCCTACAGAAAGGGAACATTCACATTCCCTAGCTCAACAGAACCTTCACAATCAAACTGGGGTACTGACGATTTTGCATATGGAAAATCAACTTGCATTATAAAAGAAAAGAATATTGTCGTAAATAGTAATAAAACAGCTGAGGATATTTCTTCTAAAAATCCATCTCTGTTTATTCCACAAATTTTAACAGCTTGGAAGCCAGAAGAAAAGAATAAGGAGGCGGCTGACGCAGCAAAGCTTTCATATTTGGAGATAAACTGTAGAATTCAGCAGAATGGTGTGTATGTATTTGGAAAGGATGGCTACAAAACTCTTTATGTTCCATTCAGTGCTAGCTGGGAACCAGGCAAGCGTTATGTCTACACCCTGATATTCGGTGGTGGTTATACTGAAGAAAGCCAGCAAATCTTAACTCCAATTACTTTTGATGCATCAGTAGAAAATTGGGTAAATGATGCAGGCAATTCTACAACAGGCAACGACATTCCATTGTATCAATAACAGTCAATTAGGCAAAAGCTTCAAAAGTAAGCCCAATGATAGAAAAATCCCCTGCAAGAGAACAGCAACAAACTACCTCTTGCAGGGCTTTTTTATCCCTACCCTTTTATACTTGGGCTAGGAGCTTTTTGGGCCTTCAGCCCGTTCTTGAACCACATGAGAAAGTTCTGTATTTTCATATTCCACGGAGATATTATTTTATCTCTCAGAAATAATATTATATTCCACCGAGATATTATTTTATCTCTCAGAGATATTTTTATATTTCACAGAGATATTAGCCCCGTCCTTTTAGAAATAAAGATAAACCAGGGAACTGTAGAGCTGGACGGAGAGAACGTAGAGGAGATAGAGCGGAGCAAAGACGCGGATGCCGAAATACGACGCCTCATAAGCCTCCGTGAGCGAACGGAAGCGGTTGCTCGCCACACCAAAGGTGAGACTCATCACCATGACCGCAAAACAAATGTACGGAAGGAGACTCTTCGTAAAACTACTGCCCCAGATGCCACCCATCACGTTCAGCAATATAGCATGGGGAACCATCGTGAGACAAACCATCACGAAGACGAACAGCAGAAACTCGAAAAACACCACTCGCATGGCTACCCGCTGGCGATATTCCCTGCCGTTGAAATGAAGCAGACCGCTCCTGTAGAGTGCCCCCAGCGAGATGCAGAGCAGCAGGAGCCAGACCAGCATCGGCTGCATCAGATTCTCCGTAAAGCGTCCGAAGAACCATCGGATGCCCTCGGCATTGAGCAACGTGCGCGGGAAGGTTTCCGGCATCGCAGCCGTCTGCAGCCACGATACCAGCACCAGGACGCACTGGCCAACCAGCAATCCGCTAGCCAGCCATGCCCCCAAACGAGTCAACTTCCGATAAATCGATATCCTATTCCTCATAGTCCTATTCCCCATGACTTATCTCCCCTATGACCTACTCCTCGTCAGCCACGAGATTATCAATATCCAGGATGCGCAGTTCGCACGCCCTTACCACCAGTCGGGTGGCATTCACGCTATTGCCGTTGTTGCCATCAGGAAACAGCTTCTGCACCAGCTCGTTCTGGCGCTTCTCCAGACTCTTCACACCGAAAGGCATTCCTCGCAGACCGGTAATCTGCTCCTTGGTGTAGCCCAGGGCAAGATGGCGCAGAAAACGCTCGTCATATTCATCAATCTCGTAATTGATGAGAGCCTCCTGGCGCATCAGCTCGCTGTTCACGCTCTTCTTGAATCGCTCGATAATCTTCTTCAGGATAGGCTGGTTGAAGACCATCTTCTTGCTGCCCATGCAGCTCGCCACATCACCACGGGTGAGCAGTTCGCCGCTCTTCAGGATGATTCCGTCGCATCCGGCATCCAGCGCATCCACCCAAAGCTTCTCGTTGAGAATCTCGCCCGTAAAGATGAGCACCTTCACGTCGGGATACTGCTGCTTGGTGCTGCGGCAGATTTCCACGCCAATGGTGGTAGAACCGCCCAATCCCAGATCGAGCAGCACGAGGTCGGGCTTCTGCGCCTTGATAAGTCGCCAGTAAGCCGGTTCGTTTTCGGCAGTTCCAATGATTTCTGCCTCAGGAATGTCGGTCTTGAAGATGCCCTCGGTACCTTTCAGCTCCAACGGTACATCTTCTACTATAATCACTTTAAAATTCTCCATATCTCAATTCTATTTTTAGTATTTCTATTCAACTCCAGCTTGAGGTTTCTCATGCTGAACTTCTGTTATTTCTAATTCAACCTTATGTTTCCATCTTTTCTTCAAGCCCTCGAAGTCGATTCTCTTAACGACCGCTACAGGCAGGACAGCCTTGATGATTGCACTGCCGTCAGATCCGGCAGTGGAACTGAGACCGCAGCCGCGCAAGTTGGTAATATCACCAACCTCTCTGGCTATCTGTCTCGCCACGAGATAATTGACATCCACGGTAGTTGAAGAAAAGAAATCGCTAATCTGGCGGGAAACGTAAGCCGACTCATGCTGCTTCACATACACCTCGGCATAAGGATTTCCGTCCGTAGTCTCGATTCTGATGTCGCACTTCTTCGTATTGGCTATCAGGATTTCGAAAAGAAGCTCCAGCAGGTGGTAATCCAGCTTTACCATACCCTTCGCCTGCTCCATCGCCTGCGTACTCAGCATGGTATATACCGATTTGTAATACTCTATCAGCTCGCGCAGCGATTCCACATCATCGGGATTGGTTTCGATGAGCTGTCGGATGCGCGACGGATAATACATCGTTTCGTGTTTCAGGGCAGAGAGACAGTTGTCGAGCACCTGATTGGCAACATACAGCTTGTCGCCCTCGTATTCTGTCCGATGGATTTCATCTTCCAGCAGTTCCAGTCTGCTGTAGTCCTTCCGGACATCTGCAATGCCGTCGTTCAGCGCTTTCTCGATGCGCACCACCACCTCGTTGAGCTGTTCGCTGTTGGCTCTACGGCTGTTTTTCTCATCCCATATCTCGCTGATTCTCTGCAGCTTTTCCTTGTCAGAGCTGCTGCTGAGCAGAATCTCGTTGATGGTATTCACCTTGTCTACGGCGAAGCGATAGCGCAGGATGTGGCGATAATACAGCAGATAGTAAGCCAGCGGCAGCTGCAGCAGGAGGAGTATCAGGAGAACTACCGCCACATTCTTGGAGTTCTTGGAAACCTCCATCGTGCGCACGTATTCATCGAGCGTATTGTCGGCGCTCATCTCCCTGAAGAGCTGGGTGTAGACCTTGTTGTTGCTGGCATACAGGTCCCACTGGTGGAGCGCCAGGGCTGCCACTGCACTCTCGTTGCGGATATCGAGAATCACGTTGTAGTCGGTTGGCAGACTGTCTCTGAGCCACTGCAGTTCAGCTATGGCTCCCGACTTCGGATACTTTACCATCAGGAAGGTTCCCTTTGGTCGGATCGAGAGATAATGGCGGTTGAGATACTCTCTTGCCGAATCGGCGAAGGCAAGCGTGCGCTCGTAATGACCGTTGACATTGCTGAAATAGGCGCTGTCGGCATATTGGTCGGCTCGCTGCAGATTGAGCGGCTTCTGAACGGCTGTACGCTTGTGCTGATGATGAGAGCCATGAGATTTCTGCATCTTCGCCCAGGCGCTGCCTGAAGGAAGACATGAGAACAGGGCTATCAGCAACGACAGCAGGAGCATACGACCCGCAGGAAGGCGGAAGGCAAAACGGCTCCCCTTGCCCACCTTGCTTTGTACAGAAATATCGCACTTGTCAAACATGCGGCTCGTCTTCTTGTATTTCTCGATGATGCCCTTGCAGTTGATCAGTCCGAAACCATGTCCGCCGGTATAGGCACGGTCGAAGACATGAGCCAGCTGTTCCTCGTCCATACCTTTTCCGTTGTCCGTGATGGAAATCTCCACATACTTATCCTCTGCCTTGACCTGAGCCTCGACGACCACCTCGCCACCGGCAGGAGTAAACTTCCTGGCGTTGTCGGCTATCGTATTGATCATGAAGAGCGTCAGGGCACGGTCGGCTTTCAGAACAGCATCCGTCGGCTTCACCACGAGCCTGATGCCCTTCATCTGGAAGCTCGTCTTTCCCTTCTCCACAATGTTGAAGAGCTGCTGCAGGGAGAAACTCTCGATGCGGAGGTTCAGCATTCCCTGCTTCATCTGAATCCAGCGTGTCAGGGTACTGTTATAATCTTCAATGACATCTACCAGTTCCAATATATACTGGTAGCGCTGTTTTCTTACCTCCTCAGTTTCACCACCCTTGCAGAGTCTGGTCACCTCGTTCAGCATACGGTTTATATACGAAAGATTTGAGTTGGCAAACTCCACTTTGGTGCGCTGCTCCACGTTGCGTTCCTTGTTGGCAGATACTCTCATCGTCAATTCCATACGGCGTTCTGTTTCCTCTTCAAACTTCTCGAGGAATTCTTTATGTTTCTGAGCATTAAGCTCCATTCGTTCATGCAGAGGTTTAAGCAGCTCTTCCGTAGTTTCCTCCTTGGCTTTCTTGCGCTTCATATAGTCGAAGACATAGAGCAGGATGACGGCAATGACAATCATGGCTATCACGGCGATGATCATGACATTGAGAATCGTGGCGATATCGTCGAGCTGGGCTGCACGGGCTTCGAGCTGGCGGTCCTGTCGGGAAGACTCCTGCAGGTCGAGATAGGCGTTGCGGTTGTAGTCGCTCTTCACCTTGTCGTCGAGTGCGGAATAAGCCAAACTCATCTGCTCGCGGATGGAAGCCACGAGGTCGGGCGCCTGGAAGATAGCCTTGTTGTCATAGAGCGCATGGTTCAGACAGTCGAGCGACGACTGGTAATCCCTGATTTGCCAATAGCACTCGGCAAGAGTGCGATGGGCTCCTGCCGTCTGATAAACATCGCCATAGCTGCTGAAGAGATTGAGCGCCCGCTGGGCAAAGTTGCCGGCAAGCAGGTTGGCTGGCATCTGCTCGATGTTGAGATACTGGAAGGCAGGCAGGTTGTTCCTGATGAGGAACTCCCGGTTGTCTTCATCCTGGATATGTTCGCTGATAGCTTGAAGGGCATTCGCCTGCCAGTAAGGATAAGGATTAGGACCGCTCGCCAGCATGTAGCATCTGATGAGCATATCGAATTCTGCTTGCAGAATCTCGTGTTGAGTACCGTGGGTAATCGCTCCACCCGAACCGTAATTGTAAAGATAGTTCAGATACTGGGCTGTGTCCTGCTCCAAGGCGTCAGGGTCTATCTGGTTCAGGGCTTGCATCATCGGCTTCTCCAACTGCACATAATAGAAATAGGTGGATGCCACAACCGCAAACTCTGACTGGGCATAGACCGCACGGTGATATTCACGAGGAGGAAGGTTATCAGTCTCCTCGCCTATTCGGCGCAGTCGGCGCATCGCTTTCTCACGATAGGCGTAGAAATCCTTGTTGCGGGCTTCCCGCTGACAGAGTCGCATATTCTGGACGTCGGCAATAAGGAGTTCTATCTGGTTGTCGCTGCGTTCTTCCACCAGGTTGAGCCACTGTTTGGCAAGCTTGTAATCCATCTTGGCAATAGCCACGAAGGCAAGGTTGTTGCAAGCCTCTGCATAACCGGTAGGATAATCGCCGGAAAGAGCTAAGGCTCTCTTTGCCAGCACTTTGGTAGAGTCGAGGTTGCGATAGTGAAGCGCATAGGATTGGCTGTTCAACTTATCCACCTCATACTGATGGGCAGGCGAACAAGCTGAAAAGAAAAGCGCCGCCACCACCACAAGGTTGATGACGACGCTATAAAGATGACATTTCTTTTTATGCATAAGCATAAAAACCAAACAACTTTTTTTTAAAAACGATTTTCAAAATTAAGCGCGAGCCTTGGCAATATAGCCAAGAGCTTCCTGGCACTTAGCTGTGATAGCAGCCCAGTCGCCAGCAGCAACAGTCTCCTTAGGGAAGAGCTTAGAGCCCATGCCTACACAGAGAACGCCAGCCTTGATCCAAGGAGTAAGATTCTCCTCTGTTGGCTCTACGGCACCTGTTACCATGATGTTGCTCCAACGCAATGGTGCCATCACATTCTTGACGAATGAAGGACCACCTACGTTACCAGCAGGGAATACCTTGGTTACATCGCAACCTGCTGCCTGAGCATTGTTGATTTCTGTAACAGAACCACAACCTGGTGAATATGGTACCAGGCGACGGTTGCACACTGGTGCAATGTCAGGGTTGAAGTTAGGACCTACGATGAAGTTGGCACCCAACTGGAGATAGAGAGAAGCTGTACCAGCATCAACAACTGTACCAGCACCCAAGATCATCTCAGGGCAAGCCTTGTCAGCCCACTTTACCAACTCACCGAAAATCTCGTGAGCGAAGTCACCACGGTTAGTAAACTCGAAAACGCGAACGCCACCCTCATAGCAAGCCTTGATTACGTTCTTGCAGATTTCAACGTCCTTATTGAAGAATACAGGAACCATACCAGTCTCTTTCATGGCTGCCATGACCTGCATTTTGCTAAATTTTGCCATTTTTATTTTAATGTTAAATGTTAAGTGTTAAAAGTTAAATAGGAAGAGAGCAAATGAATTCTTCATTCTTCACTCTTCCCTCTTCACTTAATTTATCGCTGAACGCGACCATTAGCGTTACCGCCAGCAAGACTCTCTACCTCATCAGCAGAAACGAGGTTGAAGTCGCCAGGGATAGTGTGCTTCAATGCAGAAGCAGCTACTGCGAACTCCAATGCCTCTGCCTGAGTCTCCTTGGTCAGAAGACCGTGGATCAGACCACCAGAGAAAGAGTCACCACCACCTACGCGGTCGATGATAGGGTTGATATCATAGTGCTTGCTCTGGTAGAACTCCTTACCGTCATAGATAAGAGCCTTCCAGCCGTTGTGTGTAGCAGAGAGAGACTCACGGAGAGTAGAAACAACATACTTGAATCCGAACTCCTTCATCATACCCTGGAAGATGCCGTAGTAACCCTCAGCATCTGTCTTGCCGCCCTCTACGTCAGCATCTGGCTTGAAGCCCAGGCAGAGCTGAGCATCTTCCTCATTACCGATGCAAACGTCAACGTACTTCATCAAGGGACGCATCACTGAGATAGCCTTCTCTGAAGTCCACAGCTTCTTGCGGAAGTTGAGGTCAACAGAAACAGTTACGCCATGACGCTTAGCAGCCTCACAAGCCAACTTGGTCAACTCAGCAGCCTTGTCGCTGATAGCAGGAGTAATACCGCTCCAGTGGAACCACTGAGCACCCTCCATAATCTTATCGAAATCGAAATCTGCAGCATCAGCCTCTGCGATAGCGCTGTGAGCACGGTCGTAGATAACCTTTGATGGGCGCATAGAAGCACCAGTCTCAGCATAGTAAAGACCAACACGGTCGCCACCACGAGCGATGAAATCAGTGTTTACACCATAGCGACGGAGAGCATTCAGGGCAATCTGACCAATCTCGTGCTTTGGCAGCTTAGATACGAAGTAAGCCTCGTGACCATAGTTAGCCACGCTGACAGCTACGTTAGCCTCACCACCGCCAGGGATGATGCGGAATGAATCACTCTGAATGAAGCGCTCGTTGCCTTCTGGTGACAAACGAAGCATAATTTCACCTAATGTTACAATTTTTGCCATTGTTGATAGTTTTAATTTATTGTTTTTATGTTTGTTTGTAATTGACAATTCTAGGAACTCATCATTACATGATCTTGACAATGTTTTAAGTCACCGTCTCATATCGTTGGCAAAAATAACCATAATTTCCCAAATAACGAAATAAAAAGGGATTTTTTTTCGTTTTTACCCGTATTTTTCTCTTTTTCAATACTTTTTTTTGGTTTTTGTGCAAAAAAACAGCTGTGTATTCGCACAATTCATTTTTTTATTGTATATTTGTGCCCGAAAGTATGAACTGTGGTCGCACACACATGCTTTGGTTCAATAATCAATTGATGGAAATGCACAGCCGGCACATATTGCTATATAATAATGTTCGCGCGAAGCTTTCCTCAAAAATATAATACTTAAAACAATGGCCGAAAAAATCAGGATCAAGGATATTGCTGAAAGAGCTGGCGTATCCGTCGGAACGGTTGACCGAGTCCTCCATGAGCGCCCCAACGTATCCAAGACTGCCCGTGAAAAGGTGGAGAAGGCGCTGAAGGAGATGAATTACCAACCCAACATGTACGCCAGTGCATTGGCGTACAACAAATCGTACACCTTCTATCTTCTTATCCCTAAGCACGAATCGGAAGCTTACTGGGAAGAGATTGAGGAAGGTGCAAAGAAGTGTGAAGAGACGCGCCGCGATTTCCATATCGACGTAGAATTCAGATTTTACGAGCGCTCCAATGAGGATTCGTTCCGTGAGATGTCGAAAGAGATTCTTGAAGCACAGCCTGAGGGCGTCATCGTGGTTCCGTCTTCGCTCGCCGTAACACGGGAGTTGACCGAACAGCTGCATCATAAAAGCATCCCCTTCATCCTCCTCGACTCATACATGCCCGACCTGCGTCCGCTCTCATTCTTCGGTCAGGATTCGTTCTGCTCTGGCTTCTTCTCAGCCAAGATGCTGATGATGATTGCCAGTGGCGAGAAGGAAATCATGCTGATGAGACAGACCAAGGACGGAAAGGTGGTCAGCAAGCAGCAGGACAACCGAGAGGTAGGTTTCCGCCACTACATGCACGACCACTTCCCACAGGTGGAAATCAAGGTACTCGACCTGCCGCTCAACGGAACCCGAAACGAATACGTGAAGATGCTGGAGAGATATTTTGCCGAGCATCCGGATACACATCACTGTATCACCATGACGTCGAAGGCACATATCGTGGGCGACTTCCTCCTGAAAACCAACCGCCGTGATGTTCAGATCATGGGCTATGACATGGTGGAGAAGAATGCCCACTGTCTGCGCGAGGGAAGCATCTCGTTCCTCATCGCACAGCACGCCTACATGCAGGGTTACTACTGTGTAGACACCCTCTTCCAGGCAATCGTGCTGAAGAAGAAGGTGACCACCGTGAACTACATGCCTATCGAGCTGCTGATGAAGGAGAACGTAGACTTCTATCGCAGAACGCAAATCTAAAATGATTCTGATTGAAGGAAATAAGTATTTGAATATATACATATTATAAATATATAAAACAACTACAGAATGAAACTATCAAGCTTTATCAAGATTAACCCTGCCGATTCGGTAGTGGTTTGCTTGCGCCCAATGAAGAAGGGCGAAGTGATTGAGGTAGATGGTAAGACCATCACCCTGTTGCAGGATACTCCTGCTGGACATAAGGTGCTCATCGACGATGCTGCCGAAGGAAAGGACATCATCAAGTACGGTTATCCAATCGGCCACGCCAAGAAGGACCTGAAGCAGGGCGAATGGGTGAACGAGAATAATCTCAAGACCAATCTCGCCGGAACTCTGGAGTACACCTACAACCCTGTAGACGAGCAGTTGAACATCGCACAGGAGAACCGCACCTTCAAGGGATTCGTTCGCAAGAACGGCGAAGTAGGTGTAAGAAACGAGATCTGGGTGGTCCCTACAGTGGGCTGCGTGAACGGAATCGCAGAGAAACTTGTTGAACTCCTGAAGAAGGAGACCAACTGCGAGGGAATCGACGCCATCCACGCATGGCACCATAACTATGGCTGCTCTCAGCTTTCAGGCGACCATGAGAACACCCGTAAGGTGTTGCGAGACATCTGCCTGCATCCAAATGCTGGCGCTGTGCTCGTACTCTCTCTCGGCTGTGAGAACAATCAGGCTGACGCTTTCATGGATATGCTTGGCGACTACGATAAGGACCGCATCAAACTTCTTGTAACACAGAAGGTTGAAGGTGATGAACTGGAGGAAGGCATGAAGCTGCTCCGTGACCTCTATCAGAAGGCCAAGGAAGACAAGCGCGAGGACGTGCCGGTAAGCAAGCTCCGCGTAGGTTTGAAGTGTGGCGGTTCTGACGGCTTCAGCGGAATCACAGCCAATCCATTGGTAGGTGAATTCTCTGACTGGCTGGTTGCTCAGGGCGGAACATCTATCCTCACCGAGGTGCCTGAGATGTTTGGTGCAGAGACCATCCTGATGAACCGTTGTGAAAACAAGGAACTCTTCGACAAGACTGTTCACCTCATCAACGACTTCAAGGAGTACTTCCTCAGCCACGGTGAGCCAGTTGGCGAGAATCCTTCTCCAGGCAATAAGGCTGGTGGAATCTCTACCCTCGAAGACAAGGCGCTGGGCTGTACACAGAAGTGCGGCCGTGCTCCGGTCAGCGGCGTATTGCAGTATGGTGATCGACTGGAGACTACCGGTCTCAACCTCCTTTCAGCTCCAGGCAATGACCTCGTAGCAGCCACAGCACTGGCTTCTGCAGGTTGCCAGCTCGTACTCTTCACCACCGGTCGTGGAACGCCATTCGGCACCTTCGTACCAACCATGAAGATTTCTACCAACAGCAATCTGGCAAAGAACAAGCCAAACTGGATTGACTTCAATGCCGGTGAACTGGTAGAAGGTACTGAGATGAAGGATCTTGTACGCAAGTTTATCGATAAGATTATCGCCGTAGCCAATGGCGAGGAAGCCCGCAATGAGAAGAACGGCTACAGCGAAATCTCCATTTTCAAGAATGGAGTAACATTGTAACATTAAATATAAAACATGAGTAATAAAAAAGGTTTGCTGGCGCTATCGCCGTTATTTCTGCTGATTGTCCTCATCGCAGTGTTCACCGTCTATTCTACGGATGCGACTCACAAGGACACCAACTTGTCGCTCACCGTGGCATTCATGATATCCAGTATCTATGCCGTGGCGATTTCGGGTGGAATGCCCATCAAGAAGCGAGTAGATACCTACAGTAAGGGTGCTGGCGCCAACAACCTGATGCTCATGTTGTGGATATACGTACTGGCAGGTGCGTTCGCAGCATCGGCAAAGGCTATGGGGGCAGTAGACGCCACCGTGAACCTGGCGCTGAGCGTTCTGCCTGCCAGCATGATTCTTCCAGGACTTTTCCTGGCGGCTTGCTTCATCTCCGTCTCCATCGGTACCAGTGTAGGAACGGTGGTGGCGCTGGTTCCTATTGCAGCCGGACTGGCTAGTTCCATGCACGGCAATGTGGGTATGATGACCGCCATCATCGTGGGTGGCGCCTATTTTGGTGACAACCTTTCGTTCATCTCTGATACGACGGTGGTGGCAACCCAGACGCAAGGTTGCCGGATGAGCGATAAGTTCAGGGTTAATTCGCTCATCGTGGGTCCTGCAGCCCTCATCATCCTCGGCGTCTATGCTGTGATGGGAATCGGTCTTCAGGCTCCAACCGACATTGCAGACGTGGAATACGTCAAGGTATTACCTTATATATTAGTACTCGTCTGCGCCATAGCCGGCATGAACGTGATGGCTGTTCTGGCAATGGGCACGATACTCTGTGGCGTCATCGGCGTGGCAAGCTACTATCTCGGTTCTCCCCTCTCCTACGACCTGTTTGGCTGGTTCTCGGCAATGGGTAATGGAATCACGGGCATGGGCGAGCTGGTGATTATCGCCATGATGGCAGGCGGAATGCTGGAAATCATCCGGGAAAACGGAGGAATCAACTATATCATCGACAAGATTACCGCCCGTGTTCACGGCAAGCGTGGAGCCGAACTCTCCATTGCTGCGCTCGTATCGCTGGTGAATATCTGTACAGCCAACAACACTGTGGCAATCCTGACTGTGGGAAATATCGCAAAGAAGATAGGTGATAAGTTTGGCGTAGATAACCGCAAGGCTGCCAGCATCCTCGACACCTTCTCGTGTATGGTGCAGGGAATGATTCCTTACGGAGTTCAGATGCTTCTGGCAGCCGGTCTGGCAGGAATCAGTCCGATGGACATTCTGCCCTATCTCTACTATCCGGTAGCCATCGGTATTGCCGCCTTCCTCGCAATCATCTTCCGCTATCCGAAGCGATATAATTAAACAGAAAAATATCATTTAAAAATCAGGCGATATGAACTTTTTACAGAGAAACCTTTTCATCAAGCTGCGTTCCGAGAATTTCGGAACCGATGAAGAACTGGAACCAATGACAACCTTCAAGATGCAGAAGATTGCCCAGATGATGAAGAACCTCAGCGACATTCCAGAGGGAGAAGTTCGCATGAACAACAGTTTTCTGAATCGCCGTCTTACTAAGATACAAGATGACGAACGCCATGCTATCGATACCTCGATAGAAACCGTCTACCTGCTGCGCATCATCGTGGGCAATGTGAACAGCATCCTGAAAAACGGAATCAATCTGAAGGGCATTATCCAGCTGGGCAACTACCTGCGCACGAAAGGCGACAAGGTAGATTTCGTGAAACTGGAGAAATGGCTTACCAGACTTCGCATCCAGCGCATCGCACAGCTGGAAGGAAGCGTGCTCATCACCTTCTTTGACTTTGAACAGGACGAAATCCCGTTTGTTCGCCACGTAGAGCCAGGCGCCTACAAGCATACGCTGCGCTCGCTCTATTACAACATTACGGAGCATCAGGACATCCAGTTTGAACAGAACAATGCTGGCTTCGTACATACTACTGGAGGCACCATGCGCAAGAATCTGCGCCGAAGCATGCGCTTCCTGCAGTATGCTCCGATAGAGACTATGAGCAATTTCATGAACAACTTCTTCCGTTCACTTTCGGAAATCGAAGAATAGTGAAATATAAATTTATATAAAAAACGAACACGTCTGATGCATATATCAGACGTTTTTCGTATCTTTGCAGTTATGAAAAGAAGTATCATAACAATAATTACCATTATATTTACCCTTGGGCTTCATGCTCAAGTGCAATGTGAAGATACCTGCAGTCATGTGCATGGTATTGACCTCAGCCATTACCAAGGGAATGTCTTTTGGGAAACTGTAGGTGATAATTCCAAGATGGCTTATGTCTATCTGAAAGCTACTGAAGGCGGAACCAACGTAGACGCCAAGTACAAGAAGAACATTGACCTGGCTCACCGGTACGGACTCAAGGTAGGATCCTACCACTTCTACCGCGCCAAGATTCCGCAGCAGACGCAGCTGGAGAATTTCATGGCACAATGCCGACCTGGGGATCAGGACCTGCTGCCGATGATAGACGTGGAGACCAAGAGCGGACTGAACACTGAAGAGTTCTGCGACTCGCTGTTCAAGTTCCTGCATCTGGTTGAAAAAGCCTACAGACAGAAGCCGCTCATCTATACTGGAGCCAACTTCTACGACCATTATCTGCTGGGCAAGCTGGACAGCTACAAGCTCATGATTGCCCAATACACCAAGCGGGAACCCGTATTGGCAGACGGCAGAGACTTCGAGATGTGGCAGTATACAGGTAAAGGCAGACTGAACGGAATCAATGGTTATGTTGACAAAAGCCGCTTCATGGGAAGGCATAGACTGAGAGAAATCAGATTCAGACATCGATGACTTTGAACTTGGAGCTTTGAACTTTATGATTAGCTTCAGGGGGTAAAAGTGATGGCTTGAGGTTAGAAAATCAATGATGTCTGGAAATTAAAATATGTAAATCAATAAACTTTAAATAAAACTATGGCAATTATAAAATGTCCTGAATGTGGACGCCAAATTAGCGATAAAGCACCAACATGTCCAAGCTGCGGTGTAGAGATTGCGGGCAAAATCACCAAATGCCCTAACTGCGGAGAGGTATATTTCAATTATCTTGAAATGTGTCCTAACTGCCAGACTCCCAATCCGACATTGGTAGGTGGCAGAGGCGGAATCTCTCCTGCTCCTTCTGCACTGGTGCAGCCTGCACATCCAGTGGAACCGGTTGCTCCAGTTCAGCAGCCAGCAAGACAAACCATGCAGCAGCCTGCAAGACCGGCTACTACAGAAATGTCTGCAAGACCGGCAAATCCGGGAATGCCTGCAACTCCTCCACCTCCACCAGTATGCCCAACGGCAGCCAACGGAAACGGAGGCGAGCAGAATCCGGAAAACAAGGAACCAGAAAAGAAGAAGGGAGCCAGAAGCATTCTGATCATCTCGCTCATCTTCTCTGTTCTCGTCTGCGGAATCCTGTATTACTTCTATGACAATGCCAACAAGAACAAGGAGATGGAAGCTTACGAATACGCCATGCAGAGTACTGACCCGATGGTTCTGCAGAGTTATCTTGACACCTACAAGGACGCAGACGAAGCCCACCGCGATTCGATTACAGCCCATCTTGACCGTTTGAAGCAGACGGATCAGGACTGGACCAATGCCGTGGTAAGCGGTTCGAAAGATGCGCTGCAGGCTTATCTGGAGAAATATCCGAACAGCATTCATAAGCAGGAAGCCATCAACAAGATTGATTCCATCGACTGGAATGTGGCGAAGAATGCGGATACGGCTGATGCTTATCAGACCTACCTGGATGATCACAGAGACGGTTCGCACATCGAAGAGGCTGAGAATGCCCTGAAGAAAGTGAAGGGGCGTGACCTGCAGCCGGAAGAGAAAGAATTTATCTCTAGTCTCTATCGCCAGTTCTTCCAGAGCATCAACGCTCATGATGGTGATGGGTTGCTCGCCAACTGCGAAGACATTCTCTCTTCACTGCTGGGCAAGAATTCTGCACCGAAATCGGATGTCGTTACCTTTATGGACAAGCTCTATAAGGAGGATGTTGCCAACATGAACTGGCACATCAACAATGATTATCAGATCAAGAAACGTGAGATTGGCGACAGCGAATATGAATATCAGGTGGTGTTCACCGCCAAGCAGGTGGTTGACAAGACAGACGGTTCCAAGCACGAACAGTTGTTCAAGATTTCGAGCACCGTTTCTCCTGACCTGAAGATTTCATCATTCAATATGTCGAAGGTAACTCCTGCTCAATAAAAAATATGGGAAAATAAAAAATGGGAAAATAAAAAAAGCCCTGTAAGAACAAAAGCATTCAAGTTTCAATGACTTATTTTAAAGCTTTTGCTCTTACAGGGCGATTTTGTTTATTGCATCTGACTTCTACTTTGCGTCCTTCATCTGGCGAAGCAACTCTTTCTGTCTATCATTCAAGCCGGTTGGCAACTTCACATTATAGGTAATCATCAGATCACCGAAGGTTCCATCGCCACGATCGTAACCCTTGCCACGAACACGAACCTTCGTTCCGTTCTGAGTCTCAGGCTTGATCTTCAACTTAATCTTCGAACCGTTGCTCAGCGTGATGATTCCTTCACCACCCAACAAGGCAGTATACATGTCGATGTTCACGTTCATGTTCATTTCGCCATTGTTGGTTCGAGCACCTTGCTGACCGCCGCAGCCGCCGTTGCAACCGCCAGTACCGAAGTCAGCACCTGCGCCATAACCGGCATTGGCTCCACCGAAACCGCCAAAGCCACCAAAGCCGCCAGTTCCAGCTCCGCCTCCGAAGCCGCCGAAACCAGCACCGCCCTGGCTGCTGCGGGAACGGCCGCCGCCAAAGAGATTTTCGAAGAAGCTGGAGAATCCACCTCCGCCACTTCCGAAACTGCTGAAGTCGAAGCCCTCAAACGGATTGCCGCCAGCGCCACCGGCACTGCCGCCACCAAATCCACCACCACCGAAGCCACCGGCGTTCTTCCAGTTCTCGCCAAACTGATCGTATTTGGCACGTTTATCTGGATCTGACAACACCTCATACGCCTCGTTCAAAGCCTGGAACTTAGCCTTAGCCTTCGGGTCGTTAGGGTGCAAGTCAGGATGAAACTGCTTAGCTCTCTTACGATAGGCTGCTCGAACATCCTTCTGAGGAATGTTCTTGTCAACACCAAGAATTTTGTAATAATCTACGAATGCCATATTCTTATACCTCCTATTTTTAATTATTTTTTGAATTATCCAACAAAAAGTATGCCGTAATTGCCAACTTTTTTGTACTTTTGCAGAGTAATAATAACTTTTTAGTAATATGAAACAAGTATTTGCAGCGCTCTTGCTGGCGCTTACCATCAATTCATCCGCTATGGCACAGCAACGTACCGTAAAACTGAGAGTAATCGAAACGAGTGACGTCCACGGTTCCTTCTTCCCTTACGATTTCATCAACCGGAAGCCAAAGGCAGGTACTCTGGCTAGAGTTTCTTCCTACGTCAACGACCTTCGAAAGACGTATAAGGACAATGTTATCCTCCTGGAGAATGGCGACATTCTGCAGGGACAGCCCACCTGCTACTATTATAATTATGTGAACACCCAGGCTCGCAACGTGGCTTCGGATGTGGTCAATTATATGAAGTATGATGCGCAGGCGTTCGGTAACCATGATGTTGAGACCGGTCATCCTGTTTACGACAAATGGATCAAGGAGTTGAACTGCCCTGTTTTGGGAGCCAACATCATCGACACCAAGACTGGCGAGCCTTACGTCAAGCCTTACATCATCCTGAACCGCGAGGGTGTGAAGGTTGCCGTGTTCGGCTTGCTGACTCCAGCCATTCCTAACTGGCTGACAGAGAATCTCTGGAGCGGTCTCCATTTCGAGAACATGGTGACCAGTGCCCGGAAATGGATGAAGCACATCCAGGAGAACGAGAAGCCGGACGTGGTAATCGGCGTCTTCCATAGTGGTAAGGACGGTGGAATCGTTACCCCTGAATATGAAGAGGATGCTTCGCTCAGAGTTGCAAAGGAAGTGCCAGGTTTCGACATAGTACTCTTTGGCCATGACCACACCCGATGCAACGAGACTGTTACCAATGTGGAAGGCAAGCCTGTTATTTGTCTCGACCCTGCCAATAACGCCCTCTCCGTAGCTGATGCAGAGATTACTCTGACCCTCAACAAGAAGAAGGTGAACGGTAAGAAGCAATATGTAGTGACTGACAAGAAAGTGGTAGGAAACCTTGCCGATGTGACAAAATGTCCTATCGATGAGGAATTCATGAAGACTTTCGAGCCTCAGATTGCAGAAATCAACCAATATGTGGGCAAGCAGATTGGTACTTTCAAGAACACCATCCACAGCCGTGAATCGTTCTTCGGAAGCTGCGCCTTCAATGATTTCATCCTCAACCTGCAGCTCGAAATCACCAAGGCAGACATTGCCTTCAACGCTCCGCTCCAATTCAATTCCACCATCAACGCTGGTCCTGTCTACGTGAGCGATATGTTCAACCTCTATAAATATGAGAATCAGCTCTACGTGATGCGCCTCACCGGTGAAGAGATTCGCAAGCATCTGGAGATGAGTTATGACCTTTGGGTGAACACCATGAAGAGTCCTGACGATCATCTGCTTCTGCTCGACACCCAGACCAAGGGCGATCAGCAGCGCCTGGGCTTCAAGAACCTCTCCTTCAACTTTGACAGTGCTGCCGGAATCGACTATGAGGTGGATGTTACGAAGCCAGACGGAGAGAAGGTGAAGATTCTGCGCATGAGCAACGGTCAGCCTTTCGATGAGAAGAAATGGTACAATGTAGCCGTAAATAGCTATCGTGGCAATGGTGGCGGAGAGCTTCTCACTCGTGGCGCCGGAATTCCAAAGGACAGTCTGGACAGTCGAATCATCTACCGCAGCAAGCGCGACCAGCGCTACTACCTGATGGAAGCTATCGAAAAGATGGGCACTATCGAGGCTAAAGCCAACAACAACTGGAAGTTTGTTCCGGAAGCATGGACCAAGCCTGCAGCCCAGCGCGACTATGAATTGCTGTTCGGCAAGAAGCAATAGAAAGCCCCCACCTGAAACGCTCCCAGGAAAGCATATCATAAAGTTCAAAGCTCAAAGCTCAAAGTTCAAAATAAAGAAGTAATGAAGTATTGGTTTATATTTTGCAAGAGTGACATCTTGCTGGAGAAGAGAGAAGACGGAACCTATACGATTCCATGTAGTGAGGAATGTCCGATAGAGACAAAGCCCTGGACCCACATCCTCAACATCACTCCGATGGAGGACGGAACGGAGGTGAAAACCTTCACCATTCCGGAACCCGTCACAGACCATCCGAAGTTCGAGATGTGCGGTCTGCGCCCCAGTTTCTATAAGCTCACACCTGAGCTTTATCAGAAGGCTGGCAAGTGCCAGGAACTGAACTACTGGGACATGAACACCCATTTCTGCGGTGTCTGCGGCGCTCCGATGCAGATGGCAACCGACATCAGCAAGAAATGCACCCAGTGCGGCAAGCAGGTCTGGCCATCTCTCGCCACCGCCATCATCGTGCTCATCAAGAAGGGCGATCAGGTTCTTCTCGTTCATGCCCGCAACTTCAAGGGCAACTTCGATTCTCTCGTAGCCGGATTCGTAGAAACGGGCGAAAGCCTGGAAGAAGCCGTCCATCGCGAGGTGATGGAAGAGACGGGACTTACCATCAGGAACGTGAAGTATTTCAGTTCCCAGCCATGGCCTTATCCAAGTGGACTGATGGTGGGCTATACGGCAGAATATGTGGATGGAGAAATCCACCTGCAGAAAGAGGAACTCTCTCGCGGCAAGTGGTTTAGCAAGGACAACCTCCCTATCCTTCCCGAGAAATTATCCATTGCCCGCCGCCTGATTGACGCCTGGCTGGAAGGCAAGATTTAATAGTTGAACGCAACAAAAAACTTTTGTTCTGAACAAGAAACAAAAATGCAACAAGAGATGAAAGAGAAACTTTGGAATGCTAACTATGTGAAGGTGATGACGACCAATTTCTTGCTCTACTTCGCCTTCTATCTTCTCACCCCGTTGCTCCCGCTCTATCTGAGTGAGACCTTCGGGACAACGAAGGATGTAATCGGCATTGTACTGAGCGGATATACTGTGGCAGCCCTCATCGTCCGCCCCTTCAGCGGCTATGTGGTAGACGGGTTCTCTCGAAAGAAAGTATTGATGATCTGCCTGTCAGCCTTCGCCATCTTCTTTGCAGGATACATTGCTGCCAGCACCATCCTGATGTTTGCCATCTGCCGAACCCTGCATGGCGGACCGTTTGGCGCCGTAACCGTTGCCAACAGTACCTGCGCCATTGATGTCCTGCCTGCCAGCCGCCGTAACGAAGGCATTGGCCTCTACGGACTAAGCAACAATTTCGCCATGGCAATAGCTCCGTCTGTCGGAATCTATCTCCATAATATGGTGGGCAGTTACATGGTACTGTTCTGGATTGCCTTCATCGTAGCCATCGCTTCGGTGGTGATTGCCGGAACGGTTCATCTGCCGGAGAAGGAAATCGTCAAGAACAAGGAGAAGCTGTCCCTGGACCGATTCTTCCTGACCCGTGCCTGGCTGCTCGCCATCAACATCTGTATGTTTGGTTTCTGCTGGGGTGTTCTGAGCAACTATCTTGCCATCTACAGCAAGGAAGAACTCGGCATTACGGGCGGAACGGGAACCTATTTTGCCATTCTTTCGATGGGCTTGTTCCTCTCCCGCTTGCAGGGGCGTAAGGCACTGAGCAAAGGAAAGTTAACGCAGAATGCAGCCGAAGGAATGCTGATTTCGCTGGTGGGCTTCATCATCTTCGTCGCCATCAAGCATCCAGTAGCCTATTACCTCTCAGCCGCACTCATCGGTCTGGGCAACGGTCATCTCTATCCTGCCTTCCTGAATATGTTTATCAATGTGGCGCGCCACGACCAGCGAGGCACAGCCAACAGCAGTATTCTTACGGGTTGGGATTTGGGATTCGGAATCGGCTGTCTGCTCGGTGGTGTTGTGGCAGAGCATTTCAGCTACAACGGAACCTTCTGGATGGTAGCCATCGAAAATGCCGCAGCCGTCGTTCTGTTCTTTGCCGCCTCTAAAAGCTTTTTCGAGAAACGGAGAAGAGTGGAATAGAATTTTCTGAAAAATGTTCCGTGAGAAAACGGAAAAGAAACAAAAAAATGAGGGTGTGCCATCAACAAGATGATGACACACCCTCAATTGTTTTCCAATGCTGTATTTCAGCTTAGAATGGAAGATCGTCAGCGCTTCCACCTGCTGCAGGAGCTGCTGGCTGAGCTGGAGGGAATGGAGCAGTAGCACCTGCTGCAGGAGCAGCTGCAGGAGCTGGCTGAGCAGGAGCTGCACCCATAGGAGGGAATGCTGAAGCACCAGGCTGCATTCCACCCATTGCGCCAACAGCGTTAGGATCTACGCGCTGCACGTTCCATGCGCGGATACTGTTGAACCAACGACCCTGATACTCGTGAGCATCAATATCGAAGGAAACCAAAATCTCTTCACCACTCTGAATATTGAACTGAGCCATACGGTCTGCGCCAAAAACATCAAAGCACAACTTCTTAGGATATGCTTCGTGAGTTTCGATAACATAAGACTGAGCCTTCCACTCACCTCTTGCTGATACGCCGCTTCTTTCTGGTAAAACGGCAATAACCTTTCCTTGTAATTCCATATTAATATTTTAAAGTTTTTATAGATTCAAACGATTCTGACTGCGAAATTACTAAAAATAGTTCTAAAACTCAAACTTTTATCCAATTATTTTTGTGTATGAACAATATTTTTTGTATTTTTGTGCTCAATTAAGCGATTATGCTAAATTAAATAGGTGAATAAGAAAAATAAAAAATTAATTTAAAATAAATACTCATGAGATTTACAGTTTCAAGTTCTGCATTGAGCAACAAGCTCAACATGCTAGCCAAGGTAATCAGCAGCAAGAATTCCTTGCCTATCCTTGATTGTTTCCTTTTCCAGGTAGCAAATGGTGAAATGACAGTTACTGCCAGCGATAGTGACAATATCATCAAGAGCACCATCGAATTGGCAGACAATGACGGCGAAGGCGAATTCTGCGTTCCTAACAGAGTTATCCTCGATGCGCTCAAGGAATTGCCTGAGCAGCCTCTCAACTTTGATGTTGACACGGAGACCTTTGCTATCAAAATCGTTTACCAGAACGGTCTTTACAACTTCACCGGTCAGAATGCGGAAGATTACCCTCGCACACAGAGCATGAACGAGGCTTCTCATTTCATCGCCCTTCCTACAAACGTGCTGATTGACAACATCTCACGTTCTCTCTTCGCTACGGCAAACGATGAATTGCGCCCTGTAATGAACGGTATTTATTTCGACCTCACTGCCGATGCTCTCGCCATCGTTGCCAGCGACGGCCATAAGCTGGTGCGCAACAGAAACTACACCATCAAGAGCGAGACCCCAGCTTCGTTCATCCTTCCTAAGAAGCCAGCTTCCCTGCTCAAGGCTATCCTGACAAGAGACAGCGATGACGTGGAAATCAAGTTTGATGACCGCAGTGCCGAAATCCTTTTCGCTGACGGCGAGATGAGATGCAGACTCATTGACGGTCGCTATCCTAACTACAACTCCGTGATTCCTAACAATCCTAACGAGGTAACCGTAGACCGCAGGGCTCTCATCAGCGCCTTGCGCCGCGTAATGCCTTTCGCCAGCGAGAGCAGCCAGCTGGTTCGTTTCAGCATCGAACCAGGCAGAATGGAGGTTTCTTCTGAGGATATGGACTTCTCTACATCAGCCCGCGAGCAGATGTCATGCGAGTATGTGGGTTCGCCAATCAACATCGGTTTCAAGGGCAGCAGCCTGAACGAAGTGCTCAGCAATATCAGTGGCGACAACATCATCCTCCAGCTCGCTGACCCTAGCCGTGCCGGAATCATCGTTCCTGCAGAGCAGACAGAAAACGAGGATGTCCTCATGCTCATCATGCCTATGCTCCTGAATGACTAAGGAGCAGCAGGCTTAACTGAATCGTCAGACAAATATTTTTAATAGAAAAATGAAACTCAACTTAAAGAAGCCTTTAATCGTGTTCGACCTTGAAACAACAGGTCTGGACATGGTGAAGGACAGAATCATTCAGATATCATACATCAAGGTAAGTCCGGACGGAACAGAGACAAGAAAGAACCTCTTCGTCAATCCGGAGAAGGAGATTCCTGCAGAGGTCATAGCCCTCACAGGCATCAGCAACGAAGACGTCAAGGACGCTCCTACCTTCAAGCAGCTGGCTGCCACACTTGACAAGGAGTTTACCGGCTGCGACTTTGCCGGCTACAATTCCAACCATTTCGATATTCCGATGCTCGCTGAGGAATTCCTCCGTGCCGGAATCGACTTCGACTTCAGCAAGTGCCGCCTCATCGACGCTCAGACCATCTTCATGAAGATGGAGCGCAGAAACCTGGCTGCTGCCTACAAGTTCTTCTGCGGAAGAAAGATGGAAGAAGATTTCGAGGCTCATAGAGCTGACCAGGATACAGAAGCCACCTACCGCGTGCTGATGGCTGAGCTCGACAAATATGCTCCAGGCGTTCAGGACGAACCGGAGCGCGTGCTCAACAACGACATGGACAAGCTGGCTGCCTTCTCCAAGCAGAACGACAATGTAGACTTTGCTGGCCGCATCGTATGGCAGGAAGTGAAGGATGCTGACGGCAATGTAATGACCGATGAGAAGGGCGAGCCACTGAAGCATGAGGTCTTCAACTTCGGCAAATACAAAGGCTGGGACGTTGGCGAAATCCTGACCCGCGACCCAGGCTACTTCACATGGGTTCTGGGCAGCGACTTTACCAACAATACCAAGCAGGTACTTACCCGTATTCGCCTCCGTGAATACAATAAACGTATGGGGAAATAGGAGAATGTTGAAAGGAAAGAAAATAGTACTGGGCATTACGGGCTCCATTGCAGCCTATAAGTCCTGTCTCATCATCCGCGGGCTCATCAAGAAAGGCGCTGAGGTGCAGGTGGTCATCACGCCAGCCGGCAAGGAGTTCATCACTCCCATCACCCTCTCAGCCCTCACCCATAAGCCCGTGGTGAGCGAGTTCTTCTCGCAGCGCGACGGAACATGGAACTCTCATGTTGACCTCGGACTCTGGGCAGACGCCATGCTCATTGCTCCCTGCACCGCCTCTACGATGGGTAAGATGGCTCACGGCATTGCCGACAACATGCTCATCACCACCTACCTCTCCATGAAGGCGCCGGTCTTCATTGCACCAGCCATGGACCTGGACATGTACAAGCATCCATCCACCCAGGCTAACATGAAGACCCTTCTGGGCTATGGCAATCATATCATAGAACCGGAAGTGGGATTCCTTGCCAGCGGACTGGAAGGCAAGGGACGCATGGAAGAACCCGACATCATCGTGGAGTATCTGGAACGATTCTTCAGCGAGCAGGAAGACCTGAAGGGCAAGAACGTGATGATTACTGCCGGACCCACCTATGAGAAGATAGACCCGGTGCGCTTCATCGGCAATTATTCTTCCGGCAAGATGGGATTCGCCCTGGCTGAGGAATGCCTGCGCCGTGGCGCCAACGTAACCCTCATCGCCGGTCCCGTAGCGCTCTCGTGCAGTCCCGGAATCAACCGCATTGATGTGGAGAGCTGCGAAGAAATGTATCAGGCCTCTACCCTGGCTTTCCAGCAGGCAGATGCAGCCATCCTCTGTGCTGCCGTTGCCGACTTCAAGCCGAATGCCGTTGCCGACAGGAAAATCAAGCGTGAGAAGGACGACCTGGAATTGCGCCTCGTGCCTACGCACGATATTGCTGCTGCCCTGGGACAGATGAAGCAGAAGAACCAGCGAATCGTGGCTTTCGCCCTGGAAACCAACGACGAGGAAGCCAACGCACAGAAGAAGAGACAGAAGAAGAATGCCGACTTCATCGTGCTCAACTCCACCCGCAATCCGGGAACCACATTCCGCACGGACGACAATCAGATAACGATTATCTCAGAAAAGGGCAAGAAAGAATATGAGAAGAAACCAAAGACTGAGGTGGCTAAAGACATCATCAACGAATTGGCAAAAATCCTGTAAGTGGATGAAAGCTGTCTGTATGGTATGGATTCTGTTCTGTACCGTACAGACAGTTTCTGCGCAGGAGCTCCAGGCCAAGGTCACGATCAACCACGCCCAGATTTCGGGCACGGACAAGAGCGTCTTCGAAAACCTGCAGCAGACTCTGGAGCAGTTTCTCAACGACCGCCAATGGACCCATCTGCAGTTTGCCAGGAAAGAGCGCATCGTCTGTAATTTCAACATTACGGTAAGCAAGTATGATAAGGATGCAAACATGTTTACATGCAAGGCGCTTATCCAGGCTAACCGACCGGTCTATAATTCGGCCTACACCACCACCATATATAATAATGTGGACCAGAACTTCACGTTCAAGTTTGCCGAGTTCGACCAGCTGGAGTTCAACGAGCAGCAGATAGACAATCAGCTGACGGCTCTCTGTGCCTATTATGCCTATCTCATCATAGGTCTTGACCTCGACACGTTTGCGCCCAAGGGTGGCGAAGATGTGCTTCAAAGATGCATGAACCTTGCCAACAACGCCCAGAACCTCGATTATCCGGGATGGAAGGCATTTGCCGATTCCAAGAACCGCTTCGCCATCATCTCCGATTATCTGGACGGCGCCATGGAACCCTACCGCCAGCTGCAGTATGATTATTACCGCAAGGGGCTGGACGAGATGGCAAGCAACGTGGAACGAGGCCGGGGCGAGATTACTACGGCTCTTACCACCCTTCTCCGGAAGGCGAGGGAAAACCGTCCGCTCAGTCTGCTGCCGCAGATATGGACTGATTACAAGAAGGATGAGCTTGCCAACATCTACAAGGGTCATGGAACCCAGAAGGAGAAGGAAGCCATCTACGAACTTCTCTTCAGCATCAACCCGTCTCAAAGCGCTTTCTGGGACAAGATAAAGGAATAAGCCCCCGGCTTTCTGCCAGGGTTAGAAAAAGATTTAATGAATTATGCTCAAGCAACTGTATATTAGAAACTTTACGCTCATAGACGAACTGGATATAAGACTGTATCCAGGCTTCTCTGTCATCACTGGCGAAACGGGTGCAGGCAAAAGCATCATCCTCGGAGCCATCGGCCTGCTGCTGGGCAACCGTGCCGACAGCAAGGCCATCAAGTCGGGCAAGGACCGTTGCGTGATTGAGGCTCATTTCGACCTCTCCAGATACGACATGAAGGGTTTCTTCGACGACAACGACATCGATTTTGATGCAGAAGACACCATCATCCGCCGTGAACTGACCAGTGCCGGCAAGAGCAGGGCTTTCATCAATGACACTCCGGTTCCCCTGACCAAGATGAGAGAACTGGGCGAACAGCTGGTGGACATTCATTCGCAGCATCAGAACCTGCTGCTGCAGAAGGAAGATTTCCAGCTCAACGTGGTAGACATCCTGGCTAAGGACGCAGCTCAGATCAAGACCTACCAGGCTGCCTATCAGCAATACCGCTCAGCCCAGGCTGAGCTGGAACGGCTGGAGCAGGAGCTCAACAGAAACCGTGAGAACGAGGAGTTCATGCGATTCCAGTATAAGGAACTCGACGAGGCGCATCTGGAAGCAGGCGAACTTGAGCAACTGGAGCAGGAATCAGCGACCCTGAACCATTCGGAAGAAATCAAATCAGCTCTCTACGAAGCCGACCATTCGCTTTCGGGCGATGAGGGAAGCATCCTGCAGCTGCTGCGCAATGCCAGCAACAGCATCAGCGACATCAGGGAGGTCTACCCCGAAGTGGCTGAACTTTCCGACCGCCTGGATTCCAGCTACATCGAACTGAAGGACATTGCGCAGGAAATCAGCCGAAGCCTGGACCGGATAGATTTCGACCCAGCCCGCCTGGAACAGCTCAATTCCCGACTGGATAAGCTCAACGCATTGCTGCAGAAATTCCATGTAGAGACCGTAGAGGAACTCATCGAAACCCGCGAACGTCTGGCTCAGCAGCTGGACCATATTGACAATGGCGATGAGGACATCAGGCTCATGCAGAAGGAAGTAACCGACAAGCAGCTCAAGGCATTGTCGGCAGCCTATGCGCTGACGAATCTGCGCAAGAAAGCCGCCAAGGCAATCGAGACGGAGATGAAGAACCGTCTCATCCCGCTCGCCATTCCTAACGTCCGATTCGAGATAGAATTTGCCGAGAAACCGCTCAGCAGGGACGGTGCCGACAAGGTAAGCTTCCTCTTCAGCGCCAACCGCAGCACCCCTCTCCAGCCTATCAGCCAGGTAGCATCCGGTGGCGAAATAGCCCGCGTGATGCTCTCGCTCAAGGCGATGATCAGTGGCGCTGTCAAACTGCCAACCATCATCTTCGACGAAATCGATACGGGAGTCAGCGGAAAAATTGCCGAGAAGATGGCAGAAATCATGACCGAGATGGGCAACCTGAACCGTCAGGTCATCTCCATCACCCACCTGCCACAGATAGCAGCCATGGGCAGCCATCACTATAAGGTGATGAAGGAGGAAACCCAGACCGGAACCATCTCGCAGATGCGGGAACTGACTCCTGAACAGAGGGTGGAAGAAATCGCCCAGATGCTCAGCGGAAGCGACATCAGCCAGGCGGCGCTGGCTAATGCCAGGGAGCTGATAAACAAACATGCCAAATAATAGATATGAAAAGAATCAATACAATAATTTTGACTCTGATGCTGGGAGCATCGAGTGTCCTTGCGCAACCGGGCTCTGTCCAGAAGGTTGCCAAAAGCGTCTTCACCTTGACTACATTCAATAAGGACGGCGCCATCATATCATCTACACAGGGAGTGTTTATTGATAACAAGGGTACTGCCATCAGTACTTTCAAGCCTTTCGTGGGAGCCACCAAGGCCAGTGTGGTCGACGCCACGGGAAAATCGTATGAAGTTGACGCCATCATGGGAGCTGATGAGCTTTATGATGTTGCCAAATTCAGAATCAAGGCGAATACGGCTGCGGCTACCATCGCTGCAAAGGAGACGGAAGCCGGACAGAAAGTGTGGCTCGTTCCCTACTCTATCAAGAAGTCGCCATTCCAGCAGGAAAGCATCACGAGTGTAGAGAAATTCCTTACATCCTACAACTACTACATCTTCTCTACGGGAGTTCCTGAGAATGCGGTAGGCTGTCCTTTTGTCAACAAGAACGGACAGGTGATAGGACTGATGCACAGCAACGGTCAGACCACGGCGATTGACGCCAACTACGCCAGTCAGCTGAAAGTTTCCGGTCTTTCATCGCTCGATGCAGCCCTGAGAGAGACTTCCATCCGCACAGCCCTGCCTGATACAGAGCAGGAAGCCATGACCATGATGACCCTGAAGAAGGGTCAGCTGAAAATGCAGGATTATGACAAGTATGCTGACGAATTCATCGAGAAATTCCCTACATCTGCCTTCGGATATAAGGAAAAGGCGTTCGACCTGGTGAACGACAGCAAGTATGAAGAGGCTGCCCGAATGATGGAAACCGGCATTAAGAAGTCTGCTGCCAAGGACGAGGCTCATTCGAATTATTCTGACATCATCTATCAGAAGATAATCTATAAGGGTGATTCCGTTTATACAGCCTGGACACTGGACAAGGCGCTTGACGAGGCTCGCCAGGCTTACGCCATCAAGGCTCAGCCGGTCTACAAGCATCAGGAAGCCCGAATCCTCTTCACCAAGGGCGATTATGCAGATGCAGCCAATATCTTCCTCGACCTGACCAAGACTCCTATCAATAGCGGTGAGCTCTATCTGGAGGCTGCGCAGGCAAAGACAAGGCTGAAAGCTCCTGATTCTGAGATTGAAATGCTGCTTGACAGTGCCGTCAGCGTGGGAGCCCGCACCAACATGGCGGGTCCATACTATCTGGCTCGTGGGCAATATCTGGCAGACAAGGGGCAATATCGCCGTGCCGTTCAGGACTTCAACATGTACGACAGCATTGCACGCCCGGTAGATCCAGCCTTCTTCTATGCCCGCTATCAGTGCGAAACCAAGCTGAGAATGTGGCAGCCGGCGCTGTTCGACATTGCCCGAACCTGCTATCTTGCGCCAAAGGAGCCAACCTTCTTTGCCGAGTGGGCAAGTCTTGATTTGCGAGTAAAGCGTTATGATGAGGGAATCAGTGCCGCATCCCGCTGCATTGAATTAGCCCCAGAATATGCTGACGGCTACCTCCTCCTCGGTCTGCTCTATAAGGAGAAGAACATGAAGGCAGAAGCCATCAAGAATCTGAAAAAGGCAGAAGAGCTGGGCGATAAGCGAGCTGCCGGATATCTGGAAAAGATAAAAAAGTAAGCAAGTTTTTACGAAAAGAATAAGAAAATGGGGGAAAAGCTCTGGATTTAGAAATGAGCTTTTCCCCCTTCAACTATATTTATTTCTCGTGTAATTTTCTTATTTTATTTTCCCGTAAACTGTCCCATGAAGAGGATGTTACCGGTCTGTCTGTCAGTAATCGTATAGACGAACGGACGGTCAGCATGGAAAACCACATGGCGCTCTTCTCTTGGCGCCAGGGCTGTAAGCATGATGGCTCCGGTAACGGCAGCAGCCTTGGTTCCCGTTTCGGTCACCTCTATCTTAGCCTTCTGCAGCATCTGGCTCACGAAGAAATCGCCCTTGGCGAAACGGCTGAAATCTGCCTTCGACGGGTTGAAGATAGATGGCGCACCAAGCTGACTGATGATGTCGTTGAGCGGCAATTCCATTTCAGTGGTAAACTTAGGCAATTTCAAGTCTACCTCGCACTCCTCCACATTTCCCATCATTGTCATGAATTTTCCTGCATCCATGCCCTTCATCATGTCGTCGATGCTCTTGCCCTCGTTAGGCAGCATGACGGTCATGCAGTAGGTTCCGTTGCCGTAGAGCAGCTGCACAGCCTTGAAGGTTTCATTCTCATAACAGTCGAATTTCTCGTTCTGATGCATCATCTCCACCTTCTGAATATCGCGCGTATAACCACGGAAATTCTCCAGCTTAGTGTCATTCTTGTCAAACTCCTTCATCCAGGTTCCATTGAAGTAAATGGCGTTCAGCAGATAGGAAACAGCACTAGGCTCCATGCGGTCGATAAACTTCGGAATCATTCCCTCCGTCTGCTTCTTGCACCAAGAGTTAATACGGTCAGCCGACTTCTGTGAATTGAAGTCGAGGCTCTCGATTCCAGCCTGATAATTGTCAGAAACAGCCTTCACGAAATCTTTATCCAACTGATATTTCTTGTTGACAGCCACGTAGTTGGCGATATTAACATCGGTCTGTTTGTCCAACTTTCCAGCACTCATGATCAGCGACTTGTAAAGCTCGTTCAGCTCCTTCACGCTCACCCCGTCGCAGCCAATCGCCTTCATGATTTCCTGCTGGGTTTCACCGTCAGCACCGTTTGCCAACATACCCATGAGATAGGAAACGCTCATAGGCGAAACCACCTTCGAATCCATTCCCGAAACCTTCTGGAAGAGGTTGAAGGCAAACTTGTTGTTCTTCTGCAGGATGTCGAGCTGAGCATCCGATAGAGTCAGATATTGTTCGTCCATATCCATATTATTGTCAGGGCGAGCCACCTGGTTCTCGTCCTTGATTTCCTTATTCACGTTTTTGCTTGTAGAGCAAGAGTTGATAGCCATAGCTGCCAGCATCATCAGCATGGCAGACTTCATCATGTTATTCTTTTTCATAATCTCTTCTTTTAAATTTCGTCTGCTAGTAAAATGCAGCAGTTGGGAAATCCTTGCATCTCTCTTCTTTATTTTAACTCTTCTTAATGTTTCTCGAAAATAATTGTTTAAAAAACCGTAAAACCTTTGCACATTCCAGGAAATAATGCTAACTTTGTACTTTACATAAAGGAAAGAAACAGTTACTAACAATCAAAACAATTGGAATTATGAGCAAATATTTTGCAGAATCAGAATTGATCATCAACGAAGATGGAAGTTGCTTCCACCTCCATTTACGCCCGGAACAGGTGGCGGATAAAGTAATTCTCGTAGGCGACCCAGGTCGCGTAGCTCTCGTAGCATCCCATTTCGAGGAAAAGGAATGCGAGGTGGCAAGCCGCGAATTCCACGCCATCACCGGTACATATAAAGGCAAGAGAATCACCGTGCAGAGCACCGGAATCGGATGCGATAACATTGACATCGTGGTCAACGAGCTGGATGCACTGAAAAACATCGACTTCAAGACCCGCACCGAGAAACCGGAGCACACCACCCTCACCCTCGTGCGCATCGGAACGTGTGGAGGCTTGCAGCTCAACTGTCCTGCCGGAACCTTCGTCGCTTCACAGAAGAGCATCGGTTTCGACGGACTCATCAACTTCTATGCCCGCCGCAATGAAATCTGCGACCTCGAGACCGAGGCTGAGTTCAAGCGCCAGGTGAAGTGGAACGACCAGATAGGAAATCCATACTGTGTAGACAACGATCCGGAGCTGCTCAATCAGATTGCCGGCGACGACATGGTTCGCGGAATCACCATCGCCTGCGGCGGTTTCTACGGTCCGCAGGGCAGAGAACTCCGTGCCCCTCTTGCCGACCCTGAGCTTAACCAGAAGATTGAAGCATTCGAGCATAACGGCTTGCGTGTCAATAACTTCGAGATGGAGAGTTCAGCCCTTGCCGGTCTTTCTCTCCTCCTCGGTCACAAGGCATTAACCTGCTGCATGGTCATCGCCAACCGTCGAGCCCTCAGCGCCAACACAGGCTATAAGAGCACCATCGACAATCTCATCAAGGTTGTATTAGATAGAATTTAAACAATAAAAAAATGAATCAAGAAGAATGTATCTGCGCCCTGGCAACCCCAGCCGGCGGTGCAATTGGAATCATCCGACTCAGTGGCTCTAACGCCATTACCATCACCGACAAAATCTTCCAGTCTGCAAACGGCAAATCCCTGGAAGAAGCCAAGCCCTACACCCTGCATTATGGCGAAATCAAGGATAAGGAGGGCAACACCATCGATGATGTACTGGTGAGCGTGTTCCGTGCACCCCACAGTTATACAGGCGAGAACTCCACCGAGATTTCCTGTCATGGCAGCCGATACATTCTTCAGCAGGTTCTCCATCGCTTTACAGAGGTAGGATGTCGCCAGGCAGAACCAGGCGAATACACCCGTCGTGCCTATCTCAACGGCAAGATGGACCTCTCCCAGGCAGAAGCCGTAGCTGATCTCATCGCCTCTACCAACAAGGCAACCCACAAGATGGCGCTCAGCCAACTGAAGGGTCATTTCAGCAACGAACTCTCCCTGCTGCGCGAAAAATTATTAAAGATGACTTCGCTCCTGGAATTGGAGCTCGACTTCAGCGACCACGAAGAACTGGAGTTTGCCGACCGCAGCGATCTCCAGGCTCTAGCCGAAGAAATCAATCACAAGATTACCACCCTCGCCCACTCCTTCGAGACCGGCAACGCCCTAAAGCAGGGAGTAGCCGTAGCCATCGTAGGCAAAACAAATGTGGGCAAGAGCACCCTGCTCAACCGTCTGCTCCACGAAGAGAAGGCAATCGTGAGCGACATTCACGGAACCACCCGAGATGTCATCGAAGACACCACCCTCATCGACGGAATCACCTTCCGCTTTATTGACACAGCCGGAATCCGCAAGACGGATGATGTGGTAGAAAACATCGGAATAGAGCGCACTTTCCAGAAGATGGAAGAGGCGAAGATAGTAATCTGGCTATTGGACGAGCAGCCATCGGTCTCAGAAATCGAGGAGATGAAGCAGAAGAACCAGGGCAAGAAGCTGCTGGTGGTATTCAATAAGATGGATAAGCTGGAGGATGAAAAGCTTGAGCTCGATAAGTTCACCCATTCCTGCGGTTCAGATTCCTGCGAAGCAGAATCCACTGAAGCAGAATCCCTACTCTTTATCAGTGCCCGCACGGGCGAGAACGTTTCATCCCTGGAGCAGGCATTGGTAAAAGCCGCTGATATTCCGGAGATTACCGAGAACGACGTCATCATTACGAGTGCCCGCCACTACGAGGCTCTTCTCCGTGCCCAGGATTCCCTCTCCCGAGTATTGGAGTCGATGAAAATGGGAATGAGCGGCGACATTATCGCCGAGGATTTGAAGATGGTTTTGGAAGAATTGGGCGAAATCACCGGCGGACAGATAAGTAGCCAGGAAACGCTAAACAATATCTTCAAGCACTTCTGCATCGGAAAGTAAGTCGTGATAAACAACGATTAATATCGACAACAAATGATAGTTAAGGTGCTCAAAATGAGCACCTTTCTTTTTAGCCTTACTATTGGTTATAATCAATGGTAAGGCTTTTTTAGCACCTTTTTGTACCGCTCTTGTACCTCCAGTTTTCAAAAGTAATAATTTGAGACTCCATTTTTGGCAAATGAGTGCAAGATTGCCGAGAGTTTTGGACAATGATGGACGATGATATAAGACTATTGAAAACAAACGGAGTAATGACAGACGACTTTTTCTACAATAAATTAAGTAAAAAAGTATAAAAAGCGTACAAATGACAGCAAGCAAAGAAAGAATTCTAAAAATTTGCGAGTATTGTGGGAAGAGCTTCTATGCATCAAAATCTACAACTCGTTATTGCTCCAAGCAATGCAACAGTTATGCCTATAAGGCAGCAAAACGTGAGGAGAAAGTAAAGATGGCTGAGACAATGAGCCACCGAAAAGCTTCCGAGAAATCCATGTCTGAAATCCTCGTGAAAGAATACCTCACTATTCAAGAGGTCGCTATACTTTTGGGGCTAAGCAGACAGACCATATATAATATGGTGTATAGTGGTAAGTTGCGAGCATCCAAGATTACTTCTCGTTTATCTTTAATCAGAAAGCGAGATATAGATTATCTTGTTGATAGTTTGCCATACACCACAAGAAAAAGTGCTTCAAAAGAAGCAGTTCATGCAAACCGAGAGCTACCTGTTCCAGAATATTACTCTGCTAAGGAAATTGCAGAAGTCCACAACACTTATGAGACCGCCATCTATGAGATAGTCAAGAAAGTCAAGATTTCAAGAATATCCATACAAGGAAGAGTATATTGGAACAAGAAAGAGGTGGATGATTATTTTGCACACCTGTCTCCAGATCCAACCATCAGTGAATGGATGACTGTTATGGACATTCAACAGAAATATTGTATGACAAAAACAGCCGTATATAGTTTCGTTAGTCACAATGCTATTCCAAGAAAAATGGAAGGTAACAATGTTCTGTATTCCAAGCGTCATGTACAATTGGCAAAAGGTGAATCCGTAGAAGACCAACTTTATTATACAATACCGGAGGCCATGAAGTTGTATGGTTTAAGTCAGGACCAGATTTATAAGCGTATCAAGAAATACGCTATTGAAAAGGTGAAGATTGGCAAGTATATCAAGATTTCCAAGCGAGATTTAGAGAAAGCTATCGGCAAGCCTAAGGTTATTTAGCGGTTATCAAAAGGTTAAGTTGTACCCCATTACATAACTCTATTATTTTGCAATCGATTTCAAAGATCTCTTAATACGGGATCATATATGAAACATAAGTATCACATTATAAAAAGTAAACATCATGGTAAATACATGTACAAGAGTTTCTCTTCGCCAAAGAGCGATTAAAAACGACCGTATTTCTCTTTATTTGGATTTCTATCCACCAGTACGCAACCCTGAGACTATGCAAATGAGTCGCAGGGAATATTTAGGTATCTATATCTATGCTCATCCAAAGAATGAGATGGAACGTGAGTTTAATACAGATATGCTCAACAAAGCAGAGGCCATCCGTTGTATCAGAACCCAATCACTCATCAATGAAGAATTTGGTTTTTTGGACAAAACACGACAGAAAGCTGATTTTTTGGCATACTTTGAGAAGATGACACATAAGAAAGATGACAAGTGGACATGTGTCTACAAGCATTTCTTCAAATTTGTTCAAGGTCATTGTACATTTGGGGATGTGACAGTGGAACTTTGCAAAAAGTTCAGAGAGTATCTTCTGAATGCAAATCAGTTGAATCGAACAAAACAAAAGGTATCTCTCAACTCTGCAGCAGGTTACTACTCTACTTTCCGTGGTCTCTTAAAAATCGCCTATCGTGACAAGTGGCTGCGTGAGAACATCAATGACTATTTGGACAAGATTGAGCCACAAGATGTAAAGAAGGAGTTTCTTACCCTCGATGAAGTAAAGCAGTTGGCAGCTACTCCTTGCGATATACCTGTACTGAAGTCTGCCTCCCTCTTTGCTTGCCTCACAGGATTGCGAATCAGCGACATCTTAAAATTGCGTTGGGAAGACTTCGAGATAGCTCCAGACCAAGGCTATTGCTTGCGTATTCGTACCCAGAAGACTCAGACCGAGGCAACCTTGCCTATCAGCAACGAGGCATACGAACTATGTGGTGAACCAAGCACGGGTATCGTGTTCAAGGGATTGAAGCGCAGCATGATTAACCATCCCCTTAAAGCATGGTTGAAGAAGGCAGGAATCACCAAGCCATTTTCATTCCATTGCTTCCGGCACTCGTATGCAACAATCCAAATCGCCTTAGGCACAGACATTTACACGGTTTCGAAGATGCTTACCCATAAGAATGTAAGCACAACACAGATATATGCCGACCTCGTGAACGCAAAGAAAAGAGAGACAGCAAATAAGATTTCTCTTAAATAAATCCATTGCATTCATTTCATGGTGCCCGATATTGAAAAAATGTTCAATATCGGGCTTTTTAGTTAAAGGCTCCTAAAAGTTTTACGTGAGTCACGCGTGACTCACGTGTCAGTTTCTGCAGTTTTTCCTATTTTTGCACCACAAATGATTAATAATACGCAATATGAAAAAGTTTAAAAAAGAATTTTTGACACAGCATTTATTGGTTTTGTGTGCAATGTCTATCATTGGTGCACTTGTTCGCAACGAAGCTATGCAATATGGTGTAGACACCTTTAGCTGCAACTTGACGTTCGTTATCTCAACCACCATACTGATGGTTGTTTATCTCCATGCATCAGATAGTATCGTACGATTGCTTGCCCCATGGTTTAAGCATATCCTTTGTAATACAGTAAACAATACAGAAAGAAAGCGTCTGTCTTCTATTGTCATCAATGAAACAAATACATATGACGAGGGGGAAGAGCTAAACCTGGAAGATGTAACTTTTGTCTATGCAGATGAAGCCTCTTCTTGTATTACAAGCTATGAACAGTTGAGACAGGAAGCATTGGAAGACAAAGCCAAAAAGGAAAAGGTCTTGTTAAACTCAGCTATCGATTATACCAGAAGAACTTTTGCTGCCTACATGAAAGAGGAGCATTTGAACCAACTTTGTGACAACATCACTATTTTCCAGTGTTGTGCCTCTACACACATGAGACATCATTCATTGATTGTTGACAAGGCTATTCGTACTATAGACTTAATGCATTATGCTTGGAATATAGGAAACCTTTTCAAGAAGAAAGGCATTGATACAGCAACCTTTATAAAACAAGTTTTTGCTGATGCGCTGGTTGATGTGGAAATATCCACTATTATAAGGAAGTTAAGAATGGAAGGTACCTGCATCATTGAATTACTACCAAGCTTAGATGTTCAAGGCGGAATCAAGACAAATTATTGTTGCTGATAAGCATTGAGCAGTTATTCAGAGGTTATATCTCAGTGATATTTATCTCCATTACATAACTCATTTACTTTGTACCCGAATAATAAAAAATGAACAGATATGATAAATGAAAGTATCACCTTTGATAAGTTACCACAAGCGGTATCTTATTTAACAGAACAAGTTATCGAGTTGAAGCAAATGGTATCAGCACTTCAACCTACATCATCAGCAAATAACCATATATTGGTTGAGATTGATGAGGCTGCTATTATTATAATGAAGTCGAAGCCAACTATTTATCGATTGGTTAACCAAGGCATTCTGCCATCCTATAAAAAAGGTAAGAAGCTATACTTCTATAAGGATGAGCTGCTTGCATGGATTGAGAATGGTCGAAAAGCTACCAAGGAGCAGAACCATTCTGAAATGCTAAAAGCCATACAAGGAGGAATGAAGCGCAAACCCAAGTCAATGTATAATTTTTAATTCTATGCCAAATGACAGCTTTAAATAACAATAAGGAAACTTCCATCAATCCAATGATTATCATGGATAAGGCTATTGATATGAGTACTCGCCTATCAGGAAGCCAGTTTCCCGTAAGCATCTTTCCTGCCAAGATTCAGAGAATCATCAAGGAGGTACACGAATGCCACAGTTTTCCTACCGACTATATATCAGCAGCCATACTCACTGCATTGGCTGTTGGTATCGGCAACACGCACTTGGCACAGATGAAACAAGGTTGGCTTGAAAGTCCTATCTTATACATGGCTCTTATCGGAAGACCTGGAGCCAATAAGAGCCACCCACTTAGCTTCGCTATGAAGCCATTCCTCGATTACGACTATGAGCAAAACAAGTTGTTCGAGGAGCAATACAGTAAGTTTGAGGAAAAGATGTGCATGTCTCGCAAGGAACGCATTGAAAATGGAGAGGATGGATTTCCGCAAGAACCTGTACGCAAACGTTTCTTGGTCTCTGATGTCACACCAGAAGGCTTGAGCTATATTCATGCGCAGAACAAGAGGGGTTTATGCCTATGGACAGACGAATTGTCTGCATGGTTCAAGAACTTCAACCGCTATAACAATGGTTCAGAGGAACAGTTCTGGTTATCTGTCTTTAGTGCCAAGACAACCATATCAGACAGAAGAAGTTCCAAGAGTTCCATTTTCATTATACGCCCCTATATCTCAGTAATCGGAACCATCCAAAAGAAGATACTTAGTGAGTTGGCGAAAGGCGAACGCTCCAGCAACGGCTTCATCGATCGCATTTTGTTCGTCATGCCTAACCTTCAGCAGAAAGCGAGATGGAGTGACCGAGAGTTGCCCGATAATATAGAGCGAGATTGGCAAGCCATCATTCAGCACCTTATTGATATGGAGTGTCCAATAAATGAGCAACAGGAAATCGAGCCTCATGTCTTATCATTCACTGAAGAAGCTAAGGCAAGGCTCTATGAATGGCAGCATCACTTCTCCGAGCAATGCGACAATGAAACAAATGACACCATTGTCAGCATCTATTGCAAGTTGGAGATATACATCATCCGTTTCTGTCTGATTATTCAATTGGCACGATGGACGTGTGGAGAATGTGATAAGGAAGCCATCGACCTGCTGAGTGTAGAGCGAGCCATCCGATTGACAGAGTATTTTAAGAACTCTGCCATATCAGTGCAAAATATCCTCAACGAGAATATGCTCACCGCTCAACAACAAGCAATCGTCAACCATCTTCCTGCAACATTCACTACTGCCCAAGCTCATGATGTCGCCAAAGAGAACGACATGAAGTCAAGGACATTGGAAAGATTTCTGAATGATAACATCGGAGTCCTATTTCGCAAAGAGAAGCATGGAGAATATTCAAAGATTAACTCGTGACGGTATTGTCGGTTTTGTCGCTTTTGACGGTTTTAATACCAAAAGCGACAAAACCGACAGAACCGCCACATAAAAAAAAATGAAATGAGTACACATAGATTCATATTAGAGCCATACAAAGGCATCGCTACCCGACATACATGTCCAGAATGTCATAAGAAACGTAGCTTCGCCCGATATATTGACACAGAAGGGAAGATTGAGTTTCCTCCTTACGTGGGTCGCTGCAACCATGAGCAAAGTTGTGGTTATCACTTCACTCCCAAGGATTTTTTTGAGAAGAATCCCGAAAAGAATGAGACATTCACAAAGGATGAGACTATTTCATATAAGAAAAGAGAAATGCCAAAGCCATTACCCACTTCTTATATAGACGAGAACGTCATGCGAAGTTCTCTAAAATGCTATGAGGCAAATAACCTTTTCTTGTTTCTATCTTCTCAATTCGGTGAAACAGCTACTCTTTCTTTGATGGAGAAATATCATGTCGGAACTTCCAAACACTGGACTGGTGCCACGGTATTTTGGCAAGTTGACAATCAAGGTAAGGTGAGAACTGGTAAGGTAATGCTCTATTATCCCGAGACAGGTAAGCGAGTAAAAGAACCATACAACCATATTTCATGGGTACACTCGCTTATCCCCCACAAGGATTTCCATCTCTGTCAATGCTTCTTTGGTGAGCATCTTATCAATGTAGCCAAGACCAAGCCTATAGCATTGGTTGAAAGTGAGAAGACAGCCTTGATAGCCTCCTACTATCTTCCTCAATTCTTATGGATAGCAAGTGGTGGTAAGAATGGTTGCTTTAACACGAAGTCGTTATCTGTTCTGAAAAACAGAGATGTGGTCTTATTCCCTGATTTGGGAGCGACAACAGTTTGGCAAGATAAGCTGCCAATGATGCAAGCTCTCGGCATCCGTGCAACGCTTTTCGACTTTTTAGAGCATCAAGCCTGCGAAGAAGATAAAGCTAAAGGCTTGGACATTGCTGATTATTTGCTCAAAATCAAGCCTGCAGAAGCAAAACTTCAAGCCCTCATCAAACAGAATCCTGCCATTCGGAAGTTGATAGATGTCTTCAAACTCGAAATTGTTGACGAGCCTCAACCACGTTTCCGCACTCCTAAAAGGCAACGTGGTTTCAGACTCTGAGATGATTTGAAAAATCGAGGTATCTGACGATAGCAAGTTATGTTTTGAGTTACTCAAAACCTTTCGAGTTACTCTCGAAAGCACTTGCCTATCGGTAGATACTCTCCAAAGTCGAGTATCTGAATCAACCTATCGGTAAGCAGAGAATTGCATATATGATTACTTACTGTCGTATAGATTCATTGATTTACTGTCGTATATATATGCATGTCATATGATAAAACGTTTTACATGGAATGAGTAGAAAAAGCCAATTTTTTCTTTCTACTATATATGTCATCGATTAATGATTCCTATTCTTGCGACAACTCCCAAGGCATACACCTACTATATGAAGATAAAGGCATTTTTCTTTACAATAGTTTCATAAACAACAATGCCACTTCACACACCTTTTAGTGCGCAAAGTGGCATTAATTATAAGACGTTGAACGAGCAGTAACCCGTTGTATCTCTGTAGCCTTCTGTTGTCTCTATTCTCATTTTCTTCCCAATGCGATATGTCCCTTTCGTATATTTCTGACGTACATTGCCCAGATCAATTTGAAATTTTCTGGCAGTGTTTGGTCGGATGCCAAGACCTATCTCTATAAAGGCAGCATTCTTCAATGGAATCTTTTTCCAACCTTTATTTTCCTTCTCGATAAAGTACTCATAACCAACGATACAAGTCCATGGTGAATTGTTGGTTATAGTCAACGTAACAACTTGAGGTTTATTCGTAAAATGCGTCTGCGAGAGTTCCAAGCCAAGGTTTCCTTGTACAGAGTTGGCCTCTTTTGCTGTTTTGGTCTCTTGCTCGGATTTATTCTCTTGCACATTACTAGTTAAAGCACTTGCTTCCGTTACTTGACTATTACTTTTATCCCCAACAGAGCAAGAAAGAAACAATAAACATGCAATCATGCATCCTAGCAAAAAAATAAAATTAATTTTCATACTCATTATTTTTTATGTTAGACAAAAATGAAAATTATAAAGGTCACTATCACTAACCTATTTTGTTTTGGCTTTATTATTAACAGTTTCTTCATAAACAATCATCTATTAAAATCCTGACTACTACTATTGCTTCCACTTCCAAAAGAACCAAAACCATTCCCACTTGAAGAAGAACGTGTATTTGAATTGCCTTTTTTATTGGACAGTAGTGAATTATGATAAATCGAGTTACTTCATTAAAATTGATTTATTATTGCTGCCATAGCCGATAATCTTGACATCTACTTTTGAATGGATTAAAGTTGGTGAACCT
>OGNN01000017.1_pt1 | contig 117841 bp, 110 predicted proteins | sample 1573461 | NCBI WGS metagenome assembly OGNN01 (sample SAMEA2581998, study PRJEB24529) | metagenome | biome: Human gut stool | place: China | collected 2011
CAAGAAAACAAATTCCGTCCGTTTGTGTGCCGATGACCTGTTCAACCGCCAGACCTTGATTGCCTACCATGACAATTACGCAAGGGTGATGACGAAATACGGATTGCAACGTGGGGTACGGGGTTCGGAAGCACGGCACACTACCACCATGCAGTATTATCGGGATTTGAAAAAGAAGAATGAAACCCTTGAAACCGAAACCAGACTGTTGCAGAAAAAGAAGACCGAAGCGCAGGAGGAATTGAGACAGGTAAAAGCAGAAATCCGTACTGACAAGCTCAAATGTGCAGCCACCGATACGGCAACCACCCTTGCAAGCAGTGTGGGTTCTCTTTTCGGAAGTGGAAAGATGAAATCGTTGGAACGCAGGAACGAGGATTTGCAAGACCGCATTCTTGAACTTGAAGACGAAGCCCGACAACGGGAACGGCAACAAGCCAAGCATATACAGGAGATAAGAAACGCTTACGAGCAACAGCACCGCAAGCTGTCGGAGTTTGCGGATTTTGTCAGACGCTACTTTCCGTATGTGGAGAAGCTGATGCCCGTGATAAGTTTCCTGCGTGAACGTTTGGGCTTTAATGACGGGATAATCAGAAGACTGTGCGAGTTCAAGGAGGTCGGGATAAAAGGCGAACTCTATTCTTCCGAATTTAACCGAAGTTTTGATACCCGACATTCCGTCTGCTCCATCAAACAGGATGAAAACGGTAAATTCGATTTCAAGATAGACGGGGTTTCACACGTGAGCTGGTTCAGAAAGAAAATGAATGAGTTCAGAGAAGCTATCGGAATACCGAAGCCGAAACAGAATAGAAGTATGAAACTGTAAATCAAAAAAATCCGTGATGATTTAAAGTATATCACGGATTTTTCATACTTTTGTATTCGGATTGAGCTAACTCTATCCATAACATATTAAAAATAAGAGGCGTTATGTCTTCTTCTTGTATGTACGAAGCCTGAGAACCTTCAAACAAAGGAAACAAGAGATGATATAATGGTCTCCACGCATATGCGTGGGGCTGTTATTCCCACATCTGTTTCCAAAGGTTTTCTCAGGGCCTGTACATAAAGAAGTGTGGCATACAGTTCCACGCTTCGTGGTTTAATAAAGGAGATTATATATGGCTGAAAATTTTGTGAAACAAATTGATGGGAGTTATGATGCTGAAGCAAATGTGTATAATAGCATATTTGAACAGTATGAGCGTGTTGTTATACAAAGTCTTATTACATCATTTGGACTTGACTTCTTAGTGAGTGACCAGCATGGAGGTGATGTTGATACAATTCATAACGTGCGGCAGATTGGTAAGGACGAACAAATGCACTATAAAAACAAGAAGAATGAAGAAACTTATAACAATAAGGGTAATTATGATGGTGTAGCCTATCATAAAGGGGGTAATTTTCAGCAAAAGAAACACGAGGCAAGAGAACAGTGGCAAGCTACAGGAAAAAATATAAAAGATGAATATACCAATGAAGATATAGGTTTTTATGGGCATACAAAATCTATACCACCAAATAAAAAAGCAGAATTAGACCATATAATTGCAGCAAAAGAAATACATGAAGATAGAGGGCGTCTTTTATCAGGACTGAATGGAAAAAAACTTGCTGATTCTGAAGATAATTTTGCTTGGACAAATAAGAGCTTAAACGCTTCTATGCAAGACAAGAGCATTCAAGAATATATTGAATCCCATCCCGAACTTGACGAGGAAACAAAAAAAAGAATGCTTGAAAAAGACAAACAGGCAAGAAAAGCCTATAATGAAAAAATCAACCGAGCTTACTATACAAGTTCAGCCTTTTTCAAGGACACAGCTAAAGCTGCTGGTAAGGTTGGCGTGGCTATGGGATTACGTCAAGCGCTCGGCTTGGTCTTTAGTGAAATTTGGTTTGCTGTTCGTGATGAAATAAAACAAGGGAAAGAAGATGGTAAAGCCTTGTTTAACAGCATAGCTTTGGGAGTTAAAAGAGGTTTGGAAAATGCCAAACTCAAATATAAAGAACTATGGCATAAATTCATAGAAGGCGCAGTTGGAGGAGTCTTGGCTTCTTTGACCACAACGCTTTGTAATATATTCTTTACTACGGCTAAGAATGTGGTGAGGATTATCCGGCAATCGTGGGCTTCGTTGGTTGAAGCGACAAAAATTCTATTGTTTAATCCCGACTTTCTTCCTTTCGGAGAGAGGTTTAGGGCGGCTGCAAAAATTATAGCAACAGGAGCCAGCGTTGTTGCAGGTACAATGGTTGGCGATTTGATTGCTAAAACAGGTGTTGCGGCAATTCCTGTTGTTGGAGATATTGTACAAACATTCTGCGGCACACTTGTTACAGGCATATTGAGTTGTTCGTTGTTATATCTTTTGGACAGAAATTCCGCCGTCAATAAAATTGTGCAAGTGCTTAATTCAATTCCGACTGTTGATGATATTGTAGTATATTATCAAACACAAGCACGGCTGTTAGAAGAATATTGCGCCAAACTGATGAATATAGATTTGGCTGCATTCCAAAAGGAAGCCCAGTCTTATAGTGAGGCTGTATCTATTTTAGAGGATGCGGCCAATGAGCAAGAACTGAATTTTGCCTTGCGAACTGTATGTAAACGATTAGAGATTAATTCACCGATTGGAAACCATAAAGACATGGATTCTTTTATGGCAGATCCTAACAGCAAATTAAAATTCTGCTGATGTTTGAATGTGATAAGTGCGGAGAATGTTGCAGACATCTCAAAGGTATATCAATTTATGCTGAGTTAGATAGAGGCGATGGTATTTGCAAATACCTAAAAGGAAATCTGTGCAGTATTTATGAAGATAGGCCTTTGTTTTGTCGAATAGACGATTGCTACGAACAATTTTTCAAAGAGAAATACACTCGTGATGAGTTTTACAAACTCAACTATGAAATATGTAACAAACTAAAAAATAAAGAGCTATGTTTTTAAATTCACTGAATCCTACAGAAAAGGATAATTTCATGAAACTTGCCGTTGCGATAATAAAGGCAGATGGCGTTGTTGAAGAATCTGAAAAGCAGATTTTGTCTGCTTATGCTAATGAAATGCTAATTCCTATTTGCAACTTAGATGAACAATGTGATGCTGATAGTATCATTAAGGAATTTGCTATGACTTCGACACCTCAAACAAAACGAATTATCTTTTTAGAGTTACTGGCATTGGCGTTTGCTGATGGAAATTATGCCACTGAAGAAAAGGCATTAGTACAACAGCTGGCAGATGCTTTTGAATTTGATAGAGCTTTTATAGAGCAAGCTATCAATTTGGAAGATGCTTATGTAGCTGCTTATATGTCATTAGTCAATTTAGTAGAGAAAGGAGAATAACTATGCCATTACCATTGATTTTAGGAATAGCTGCCGCTGTTGCAGGAACAACAGGTGTCGGCTTAGGAATTCATGGCGGTGTCAAGATGAAACAAGCCAATGATAAGTTAAAAGAGGCTCAAAAACGGAATAATTCAAACAATGCTCGTCTTGAAAGGATGAATCAAAGTGCTTGTAGGACTATGGACGTTTTGGGGGAGAATGAAATGAAAGTCCTTTCCGAATTTCAACAATTCTCCGATTTGTTTGAGCGGATTAAGAATCGTCCTGAGTTTGCAGACGTAAAAATTGGAAATGTATCAATACCAAAATTTGAAGGTGAAGAAATCAAGAAAGCATCTGTCGGAGCAAGTGTTCTTGTTGGAGGTTTAAGTGGAGCTGCTTTAGGTACAGCTGGAGGATTTGCTGCATCAGGTGCAACAACGGCTGCTGTCATGGCTCTTGGTACGGCTTCAACAGGAACTGCAATTTCTGCTTTAAGTGGAGCTGCTGCAACTAATGCAACTCTTGCTGCTCTTGGTGGCGGTTCACTTGCTGCAGGAGGTGGTGGGATAGCTTTAGGTACTACGATTTTAGGTGCTGCAACATTAGGTGTAGGTTTATTAGTTGGAGGTGTCATATTTAGCTGTACAGGTTCTAAACTTTCAAGTAAAGCGGATGAAGCATGGGAACAAATGATTTCTAATGAACGAAAAATCAATGACATATGCAACTATCTTTATGATTTGCAAAGAACTGCTGAAAGATACAATGCTACATTATTGCGTATGCGCTCATTGTATTTGAAACAACTTACTAAAATGCGGAATATTATTGAGTCGTATAGTGAAAAACGTGTAAATTGGCATAATCTATCAATGGAAGAACAGCTTATTATAGAGAATATGGTTCTGATTGTAGGGGTGTTGTACAATATGTGTAAAGTGAAATTAGTACGAAAATCCAACAGTTCAGACCAAAATATCATCAATAAAACAGAAATAAGCAAAGCTGAAAAAGACGCAAATGATGTAATGGAACAAATGAGTGCAGCTTGATTAAATAGCAAAAGAGAACCATAAAGAAAAATAGGTATGGTTCTCTTTTGCAAAAAGGGTATTAGCTTTTTCTTATTTTGTGTTATAGCTTCTAATATTTTTTATATATTTGTACCCAAACGAGTTACTTGAATAGCAAATCAAGGCAGAACGCAGTATATGGCACAGTTGCCAAGTCATTACCTCAAAAATGGGTAATTCTCCCAAAGTCCTTTGTATAAGGTACTAACAGAAGTTTTCCAGAATTACGCAAAAATAATGATATGTTTAATACCTGGACTGGAATTTCTTATAGAAGATAACGAATAAGATGAAACCCGTCAGCGCAAAGGGCACACCTGCCAAAGCCGGATAGCGGTATCCGCCGCCAAGAGCCAGGCCGCCTACGTATGCCCCGATGGCGTTGCCCAGGTTGAATGCCATCTGCACGCAAGCGCCGCCCAACATCTCACCCCCGGGGGCCACGCGGATAATCAGCACCTGCTCCGGACTGGACACCGCAAACAAGCCCGCCGTACAGAGCGCCATCAATATGGCGGAACACCACGGATGGGGCGAAAGGAAAAATATCAGCAGCAGCACAATGCAAATCATGCCTTGCACCACCATGCCCACCCTGCCCGGAGTGTATTTGTCGGAAAGCCGTCCGCTCACCAGATTGCCCACCACCATGCCAAAGCCTGCCAGCATCATTAATGCCGTGACACTTCCGGCGCTGAATCCCGATACATTCGTCAGCAACGGCGTGATGTAACTATACCAGCAGAACACGCCGCCGTTGCCCAAAGCCGTCGCCCCCAATATCAGCCAGGGAGCGGGAGTCTTCAGGAAACGGAACTGTCCCTTGAACCCAGTATCTTTCAGTCCCTCCACCGCAGGAACCCACCGCCATATATAATAAAGGACTATCACTCCCCAGCAGGCCACCAGCAAGAACGTGACACGCCACGAGAGTATATGGCTCAGGGAAGTGCCCAGCGGAACGCCGAACAGATTGGCAACTGTCATGCCTGCTATCATAATGGATACGGCCTCGGAGCTTCTCCCCTCGTCCGCCAGCTTGCCCGCCACAATGGAAGCGACTCCGAAATACGCCCCGTGCGGCAAACCCGAAATGAAACGCGCCGCCAGCAGCGACCAGTAGCCGGTGGCCATCGCAGCCCCCAGGTTTCCTACCAGCATTAAAGCCATCAATGCCAGCAGGATATGCTTCAACGGACGCTTGCGCGCTAAAATCAACATGGGAGCACCGGCACATACGCCCAGTGCATAGGCGGAAATGAAATGTCCGGCAACCGGAATGCCGATGTTCAAATCGGCGGCAACATAGGGCAAAATACCCATCATCGTAAACTCGGCAATGCCCAATCCCAACGTGCCGAACGCTAATGCAATAAGACTCTTCTTCATTTGAAAAAATACAACCTGTGAAACAAACTTTTTACCGCCGCAAAAGTAGTGTATTCTTCCCGCACAAGTTCTTTATTTTATAAAAAACTAACTAAAAATTTGTACAGCACAAATATAAGATATACTTTTGCGCCCCGAAAAAGCAGGGCATGCCTTGCTTTTTCAGCATTCAACAATAATTTAAATAATCAAAAGGTAAAAAGAAATGAAAAAAATTGTATTTTTCTTGTTTGCAACCATGCTGGTTGCATCGGTAAAGGCACAGGTTTATGTAGGCGGAACGGTAGGCTTATGGCACAACGACGACCTCGACGCCACTTTCTTCAAACTGGAACCGGAAGTTGGATATAACCTGAGCGAGAAATGGGCAGTAGGCGGTGTGCTGGCATTTGCACACGGCAAGGCAGAAGAAGGTAAATACAACGCTTTCGCCCTCGCTCCCTATGCACGCTACTCCTACTATGAAAACAAGGTAGTACGCCTGTTTGTGGACGGTGGCTTCGGCTTCTCCACCCAGAAGGTGAAGGGCTTCGACTCTGTAAACGGCTTTGAAATAGGCTTCAAACCGGGCATCGCCATCAAGCTGAACAGCAAGTTCAGTGCAGTTGCCAAATGCGGTTTCCTGGGCTACAGAGACGATTACATGACCGGAGACAACGGCTACGGATTTGCCTTCACCAGCGAAGACCTCTCATTCGGTTTCCACTACGAGTTCTAATCCCGGACAAAGCATACATCACAAGGGAGCGGCCGCCTCACAAACCCGGCGGCTGCTCCTCTCCGGATACGGTTACTCCCGTATATAATGGGGCATCTCCCCGGGTATCTCCATGGATATTTCCACCAGTCCGCATACCACACCCTCACGCTTCCATGCGGTCTGATAAATCATTTTCCTGACCCCTTTTTTCTCTATCGTATAGGCGTTTACGCCACCTGTCTCCAGGAGTTCGCGTATCTTTTCCTGCGATTTCGGACTGTGGCAGTCAAAAAGATTCCTGCCTATCAGGTTTCCATGCCCGGCAAACGTGCGGCATGCCTTTTCGTTCATATAAAGGATGATTCCCTGCGTGTCGCATACGGTTACGGCACAGTTCATTTCATCGGCCCATTCATACATATTCATTACATTTATTCGGTTGTTGAGGGAAACAAAAGTACAGATTAGTTTCTAATTATTCAAGCATTATAAATACGCACACCCAAATTATTCGTATTTTTGCACATCGTTTATAAAATATGCAATCATGAAGAAGTTCGTAAAAGGAGTCCGGTTTGCTCCTAAAAACTATTCCGATGAAGTAGAAGCCAAGATACAGCATTATAAAAGAGAAGGATACAAATTACCGTCACGCCATCTGCTGCGTACGGAAGAACAACTGGCAGGCATACGCGAAAGCGCAAGGATAAACACCGCCCTGCTCGATTACATCTCGGAGAATATCCGCGAGGGAATGTCCACGGCAGAGATAGACCACATGGTATACTGCTTTACGACAGACCACGACGCCATCCCCGCTCCTTTCCTGTACGAAGGCTTTCCGAAGAGCGTATGCGTCAGCGTCAACGATGTGGTGTGCCACGGCATCCCCAGCACAAAGGAATTCCTGCGCAGCGGAGATATTGTAAACGTAGACGTGTCCACCATCTACAAAGGGTATTTCTCCGACGCGTCGCGCATGTATATGATCGGGGAAGTCAGCCCCGAAATGCAACGCCTGGTGCAGGTGACCAGGGAGTGCCGCGACATCGGCATACAGGCTGCGCAGCCCTGGGCACGGTTGGGCGATGTGGGCGCCGCCATCCAGGAGCATGCCGAGAAGAACGGCTACAGCGTGGTGCGCGACCTTTGCGGGCATGGCGTGGGTATCAAGTTTCACGAAGAGCCGGACGTGGAGCACTTCGGCAAACGCGGCACGGGCATGCTGATAGTACCGGGCATGACGTTCACCATCGAGCCGATGATTAACATGGGTAGCTACGAGGTGTTCATTGACGAAGCCGACGGCTGGACGGTGTGCACGGACGACGGTCTGCCTTCCGCCCAGTGGGAAAGCATGATTCTTATCACCGAAGACGGAAACGAGATACTGACACAATAGATGCAAGACGGCAGGCCGCAAGATGTCCCCCCGTGCGGTACACTCCGTACCAACGGTTGGTACTCCTTGTACCACGCTTTGGTATTGTCTGTACCAACCGTTGGTATTCTTCATACCAACTATTGGTATTTCCCGTACCGCCCGATGGTATTGCCGATACCGCCTGCCGAAACTTTATTTCCTTATATGCAATTATGAATATCATCCTATTACCCGCCGGGATTATCGCAGGAGCCGTTATCGGCTATCTGACGGCCGGCAGAAAAGCCGCTGCCCTGAAGACCCAGGTAGAAGCCGCCGGAGAACGTGAAGCCCTGCTGAACCGCACCGCCGAAGAACGCATCGCCCGCGAACGCTCCATTGCCGAGGAACGTTTGCAGGAAGCCGCCCGCCAGGCTTCGGAACGCCTGGATGCACAGGAGCGGCTGTTTGCCGAACGCCTCGCCGAGCAGGCACGCAGTTTCAACGAACGCCTTGCCCAGCAGGAACATTCCTTCGGCGAGCGCATCGCCCAGCAGCAACGGCAATGGGAACAACGCCTCGCCGAACAGAAAGAAGAGGCCGAAGCCCTGCACAAGCGTATGAACACCGAGTTCGAGAACCTCTCGAACCGCATCTTCCAAAGCAAGACCGAGGATTTCACCAGACTGAATGCCGAGCATCTGGGCAACCTGCTGCGCCCGCTCGACGAGAAGATTAAGGACTTCAAGGAAAAGGTGGAGCAGGTGTACAGCACCGAAGCCAAAGAGCGCTTCTCGCTGGGCGAACGCATCAAGGAGCTGGTGGAACTGAACAACCGCCTCAGCGAGGATGCCAACAACCTGACCCGTGCCCTGAAGGGCGACTCCAAGATGCAGGGCAACTGGGGCGAAATGATTCTGGAACGCCTCTTGCAGGCATCCGGCCTGATTGAGGGCGAGCACTATTTCCGCCAGGAGTTCCTGAAAGACGAGCGCGGCGAAGCGATTGTCAGCGAAGAGAGCGGACAGAAGATGCAGCCCGACATCCTCATCAGGTATCCCGACGAGCGCGAGATGATAATCGACTCCAAAGTCTCCCTCACCGCCTACGCCGCCTACACCTCCGCCGAAGACCGCGACGAGCAGGCGCGCTGGCTCAAGGCGCACTTGCAGTCTGTCCGCAACCACATCGACGAGCTCAGCCGGAAGGACTATTCGCACTACGATATCAAGGCGCCGGACTTCGTCATGATGTTCATCCCCACGGAGGGCGCATACCTGCTCGCCATCCAGAGCGACGCCAACCTCTGGGAGTATGCCTACAACAAGAAGGTGGTACTGATGAGCCCCACCAACCTCATCAGCGCCCTGCGCCTCTCGCTCGACCTGTGGAAGCGGGAAAACCAGGTGAAAAACGTGCAGGCCATCATCAAGCGCGGCACTGCCCTGTACGAAAAGATTGTAGGCTTTACCGACACCTTCCTCACCCTCGGCGACCGCATGGCAACCTTGCAGAAGGACTACGACAAAGCCCTCAACCAGCTCTCCGAAGGCAACGGCAGCGTAGTGCGCCAGGCTGAAATGCTGAAGGACATGAGCCTCACCCCGAAGAAGCGCATCTCGGCAAGGCTGCTGCCCAAAGAGGAGATACAGGAAGATGCAGAACAAGAAGATAATAAATAACTCTTAAGACAAGACTTGATACATTATGAAAACTTTAAAAGACCGTATTCTCAAAGACGGAAAATGCTATCCGGGAGGCATACTGAAAGTGGATAACTTTATCAATCACCAGATGGACCCGATACTGATGAAATCCATCGGCGTGGAGTTTGTCAGACGTTTCGCCTCTACCAGTATCAACAAGATTATCACCGTCGAAGCCAGCGGCATCGCTCCCGCCATCATGGTGGGCTATCTGCTGGAGCTGCCCGTAGTGTTCGCCAAGAAGAAGAAACCGAGTACGATGGAGAATATGCTGGTTACTTCCGTGTATTCGTTCACCAAGCAACGCTCGTACGACGTGTGCGTCAGCAAGGATTTCCTCGCGCCCGGCGACCAGGTGCTTTTCATCGACGACTTCCTCGCCAACGGAAACGCTGCCAAAGGCATCATGGACCTGGTGAAGCAGGCTGGCGCGGAACTGGTGGGCATGGGATTCATCATAGAGAAAGCTTTCCAGCATGGTGGTGACGAGCTGCGCAGCCAGGGCATTCATGTAGAATCGCTTGCCATCATCGAAAGCCTTGACAACTGTGAAATCAAAATCAGATAACCCGGAGCGATGGAAAAACAACAGGGAAACGGACTGATTTACGGCTTGAACGACAAGCCGCCTTTTAAGGAAGCTTTCTTCGCTGCGCTGCAACATCTGCTCGCCATATTCGTAGCCATCATCACCCCGCCGCTCATCATTGCGGGCGCATTGAAGCTCGATGCGGAAACCACCGGCTACCTGGTTTCGATGGCGCTGTTCGCATCCGGCATATCCACGTTTATCCAATGCCGCAGGTTCGGCGGACTGGGCACGGGGCTGCTCTGCATCCAGGGAACCAGCTTTTCGTTCATAGGTCCCATCATCTCTGCCGGAATGCTGGGCGGGCTTCCCCTGATTTTCGGTTCCTGCATGGCGGCTTCAAGCGTGGAGATGCTGATAAGCCGGGTGTTGAAATACACAAAGAAGATTATCACGCCGCTGATATCCGGCATCGTAGTCACCCTCATCGGAATGAGCCTGATAAAGGTAGGAATCACGGCCTGCGGCGGCGGAGCCACGGCACAGGCGGACGGCAGCTTCGGCAGTTTCCGCCATGTGGGCCTTGCGGCGGCGGTACTGCTGCTTATCATCGCCTTCAACCGGAGTTCCAACCGCTACCTGCGCATGAGTTCCATCGTCATCGGACTGGTGATAGGCTACATCGCAGCCTGGTTCATGGGCATCATCGACTTCTCCTCGATACAAAGCTACGGCGGCTTCAACCTGCCGATGCCTTTCCGCTACGGACTGGACTTCGACCTGTCCACCATCATTGCCCTGGGACTTATTTTCATGATTACCGCCATCGAGGCATACGGCGACATCACCGCCAACTCCCTTATCTCCGGCGAACCGGTGGAAGGAGACACTTTCGTAAAGCGTGCTTCGGGCGGTATCCTTGCCGACGGCTTCAACTCCATGCTGGCGGGTGCGCTCAACTCCTTCCCCAACTCCGTCTTTGCACAGAACAACGGAATGATACAACTGACCGGAGTTGCCAGCCGGTATGTGGGCTATTACATTGCAGCCTTTCTTGTGCTGCTCGGCCTGTTCCCTGCCGTGGGACTGGTGTTTTCACTGATGCCCGAACCCGTATTGGGCGGCGCTACTCTGCTGATGTTCGGTACGGTGGCGGCGGCAGGCATCCGCATCATTGCAGCGCAGGAAATCAATCGGAAGGCTACCCTTGTTATGGCTGTCAGTTTCTCACTTGGCCTCAGTGTGGAGCTGGTTCCCGAAATACTGTGCCAACTGCCGGAAACGCTGCGGAACATCTTCGCATCCGGCATCACAACGGGCGGGATAACGGCTATTCTGGCAAATCTGCTGATTCATATCAAGGAGTAATATTATTCTATTTTAGGCACGGATTACACGGAATTCACGGATTTACTTTGTTCTTTGTTCTTTCGGACAACATTACCCTTCTTTTACATTGCCATGAAATCCGTGTAATCCGTATTAAATCCGTAAATTCTGTGTAGTTCGTAAATTCTGTACAATCCGTACTAATCCGCGTAATTCCCGAAATCCGTGTAATCCGTATTAAATCCGCAAATTCTGTATAATCCGTACTAATCCGTGTAATTCCGCGTAATCCGTGCCTAAAAATCTCTCCGAAACAACCCACCTCACTTCTCCCTCTCCGGCAGCACCCAATTCAGCACCACATACCCCAGCACCCCGGCAAGCACCGTCCCTACAAGCACCCCGAATTTCGCCTGGTTCAGCAATTCCGGATATTCGTCCGCAAAGGAAAGGTTGGCAATGAACAACGATACGGTAAACCCGATACCGCCCAGCAGGGAGACGCCCGCTATATTCTTCCAGTTCATCCCCGCCGGCATCAGCGCCACGCCGCTTTTCACCGCCAGCCACGTAAACAGGTATATCCCCAGAAACTTGCCCAGCAGCAAGCCAGCCGCCACAGCAATGCTCACATCCCCCACAATGCTGCCGCTACCGCTGAACACCACACCGGCATTGGCAAAGGCAAACAGCGGCAGTATCACAAAGCTCACCGCCCCGTGCAGGTTATCTTCCAGCGACTGCAACGGGCTGATAACATAATCCGATGCCCGCTCCACCTGCTTCAACGTGGCAATCTGCGCATTGGTCAGCACGATATTATCCGACTTGGAAACCGGGAACTCCCCGATGATGTCGCGAATCCGCTCGATGTATTTGCCCGCATCCAAGCGCGGACGCGCCGGTATCACAAACGCCAGTATCACGCCCGAAATCGTACTGTGTATGCCCGATTGCAGGAACAGATACCAGATAATCACACCGAAGAAGAGGAAGAATATCTTCTGCGTTACGCCGAACTTACCCATATAGTAGAGGAACACGTACAGGACAGCCGCCGCAATCAGGTATCCGTATGCCACGTCAGCGCTATAGAACAGTGCGATGACCAGTATGCCGCCGATGTCGTCCACCACGGCAAATGCTGTCAGGAATATTTTCAGGCTCAACGGCACACGCTTGCCCAACAAACTGAGCACTCCCAATGAAAAGGCAATGTCCGTGGCCATCGGGATAGCCATCCCCCTGGTTTCGGGAGTGCCGGAAGCAACCGACAACGCATAGATGACAACCGGAACCACCATCCCCCCGCATGCCGCAATAAAAGGCAAAGCCGCTTTCCGCACAGAGGACAGTTCCCCCACCAGCAATTCGCGCTTTATCTCCAGGCCCACTGCCAGAAAGAAAACGGTCATCAGGCAGTCGTTAATGAATTCTATCATCTTCAGCGGATGCCCGCCGTGCGAAAACAGATTGAAGTTGCCGATGCGCAGATGCAGCTCCTGAAGCAGGAAATCCTGGTATACGGGCGACAGGGACGAGTTGGCAACCACAGCAGCCAGGATAGCCGCCAGAAACAAAAGCACGCTCGCTGCTATGTTCAGCGACGAAATGTTTTTTACGGTACGTAGGATAATCATAAGTATTTTTAATTGAAGGGTTCGTTCATTTTCGGAAAAAGACAAAAAAGGGGGCAGCCCTATCATGAAAGAACAACCCCCGAAAGATATGATTGGTTCGGCAGCAAACCGCTAATCCAGTTTCAGCACCGCCAGGAATGCTTTCTGCGGCACTTCCACATTACCAATTTGCTTCATTCTCTTCTTGCCCCGTTTCTGCTTCTCGAGCAACTTGCGCTTACGGCTCACGTCGCCGCCGTAGCACTTGGCCGTAACGTCCTTGCGTACAGCCTTGATTGTTTCGCGGGAGATAATCTTGGCGCCGATGGCCGCCTGGATGGCGATGTCAAACTGCTGTCTCGGAATCAGGTCCTTCAGCTTCTCGCACATGCGGCGTCCCAGCTCGTATGCGTTGTCAAAGTGCGTCAGGGTGGAAAGGGCATCCACCGGTTCGCCGTTCAGGAGAATATCCAGTTTCACCAGCTTGGACGGACGGAAGCCGTTGGCATGGTAATCGAAAGAGGCGTATCCCTTGGAGATGCTTTTCAGCTTGTCGTAGAAGTCGATGACGATTTCGCCCAGCGGCATGTCATAGTATATCTCCACACGATTGCCGGAAATGTATTCCTGCTTCACCAGTTCGCCGCGCTTGCCCAGACAGAGCGTCATGATGGGGCCGATATAGTCCGTGGCGGTAATCACCGAAGCGCGGATATAAGGCTCTTCGATGCGGTCTATCAGGGTGGGGTCGGGCATGCTGCCGGGGTTGTGCACCTCGGTCATGTGTCCCTGCTTGTCGTAGATGTTGTACGACACGTTCGGCACGGTGGTAATCACGTTCATATCGAATTCGCGGTCCAGGCGTTCCTGCACAATCTCCATGTGGAGCAGTCCTAAGAATCCGCAACGGAAACCGAAGCCCAGCGCCAGTGACGATTCGGGCTGGAACGTCAGCGAGGCGTCGTTCAACTGCAACTTCTCCAGCGAAGAGCGCAGGTCCTCGAAGTCTTCCGCCTCAATGGGATATACGCCGGCAAAGACCATCGGCTTCACTTCCTCGAAGCCGGCAATCGCCTCCTTGCACGGACGGGCTATGTGCGTAATCGTGTCGCCCACCTTCACTTCCCTGGAAGTCTTGATACCCGAAATGATATACCCCACATCGCCCGTACGCAGCTCCTGACGGGGAACCATGTCCATCTTCAGCACGCCGATTTCGTCCGCATCGTATTCCTTGCCCGTATTGAAGAACTTCACTTTGTCTCCTTTGCGAATCACGCCGTTCACAATCTTGAAGTAGGCGATGATGCCCCGGAACGAGTTGAATACGGAGTCGAAAATCAGTGCCTGCAAAGGCGCTTCCTCATCGCCTTCGGGATGCGGGATGCGCTCGACTACCGCCTCAAGGATTTCCTCCACGCCCATGCCCGTCTTGCCGGAGGCGCGGATAATCTCTTCGCGCTTGCAGCCGAGCAGTTCCACGATTTCATCCTCCACCTCTTCGGGCATGGCGCTTGCCATGTCGCATTTGTTGATAACGGGAATAATCTCCAAATCGTGCTCGATGGCCATGTAAAGGTTGGAGATGGTCTGCGCCTGCACGCCCTGCGAAGCATCCACAATGAGCAGTGCGCCCTCGCAGGCGGCGATGGAGCGCGACACCTCGTAGGAGAAGTCCACGTGTCCCGGAGTGTCAATCAGGTTCAGGATATACTTCTCGCCCTTGTACACATACTCCATCTGGATGGCATGGCTCTTGATGGTGATACCTCTCTCCTTTTCCAAATCCATATCATCCAGCATCTGTCCTTCGGTTACTTGGATGGTATTGGTGAACTCCAACAGGCGGTCGGCCAAAGTAGATTTGCCATGGTCGATATGGGCTATGATACAAAAGTTACGTATATTCTTTTTCATTCGTTTCTAAAGTTTTTGGAGTGCAAAGATAGTGTATCTTGGACAAAGATACGAAAAGGAGCGCACAAAAAAAATGCGTTGATAACATATCCAATGTATCAACGCATTTTTTATAACATTCCAATCACTTTCTTAGTTCAGCTTCACAAACAGTTCGCCTTCAACTTCTTGAGTAGAGATTTTGTCCTCTCTCAATAACCATCCAAGACCCAGGAACAAATCTTTATCCACCAATTTTGTAGCTTTTTTGATTTGTTTTGCGGTTAAACCTTCGGTTTCATTCAGTGCGTTCCAAATTTTTCCTGCGATTTCACCGGCTTTTTCTTTTAACATTTTCTCTTTGTTTTTAGTTAGACATGCTTGAAAATCCGTTTCCCCCGACGGAGAAGACCGATTTTATTTCGGCGGCAAAGATAGTTATTTTTATGTTATATAGCACGTTAACTCTCATTTTTTTCCATTTTCAGCCGGAGAAACGGCACGATTTGCCCTATTTCCGCTGTTTTTCCAGATACTCCGCCCATATTGCCGCCGCCTCTTCCACCATTCTGGCGCAGGGACGCTTGGCGTAATACTGCTCCGTGCGGGCTTCGGGGGTGGAAGAGCCTTCGGGCTTCTTCAGTCCCAACAGTTCGGCGCAAATCATCGAGCCGTTGCGTTTCCTGAATTCCTCGGCAAGCTGCTGCACCAGCGCATAGTTGGCGGCTTTGCCCTCACGATCCTTGCCGTCTACGGCACCTTTCTCCAGTCCCGCCAGCAGGAACATGCCGCAGGCGGCGCCGCACGTCTGCCGCATCCGTCCGATGCCGCCGCCAAACGAGGCGGACATGCGCAACGCCTGTTCCTGCGTGAAACCATACATATCTGCAAAGGCAGCCACGACGGACTGCGAACAATTATAGCCGCTCTTGAACAGTTCAACGGCTTTTTCCACTCTGTCTTTCATCGTCATATCTTAATCTGTTAATTCCAACATCATGGGGCAATGATCCGAATGTACGGCATCGTTCAGGATACGCGCCTCTTTCAGCATCGGACGCACCGCCTCGCTTGCCATGCAATAGTCGATACGCCAGCCTTTGTTCTTCGCCCGCGAGTTGAAGCGGTAGCTCCACCAGGTGTACTCCCGGCTGTCGGGGTGCAACAGGCGGAAGGTATCGATGAAGCCCTCGTTCAGGAAGCGGGTCATCCACTCCCTTTCTTCGGGCAGGAAGCCGCTGTTGGTGGCATTGCGCACCGGGTCGTGAATGTCTATCGCCTCGTGGCAGATGTTATAGTCCCCGCACAACACCAGCTTGGGATGGGTGCGCAGCAGTTCCACCGCATAGTGCCGGAAGTGTTCCAGCCACTCCATCTTAAAGGCCTGGCGCTCGTCGCCGCTCGTTCCCGAAGGGTGATAGACGCTCACCACGGACAGGTCGCCGTAATCGGCACGGACAAACCGTCCTTCGCTATCGTATTCCTCCATGCCCATGCCGTATTCCACATGATCCGGCTCGCGTTTCGTCAGGATGGCGACTCCGCTATACCCTTTCTTCCGGGCCGAATGCAGATAATGCCTGTATCCCAATGCATCCAACGCCTCCGCAGGATACTGCTCCGGCTGCAATTTGGTTTCCTGCAGGCACAGCACGTCCGGCTGTTCCTTTGCCAGCCATTCGGGCAGCCCTTTGGACACGGCGGCCCGCAAACCGTTTACGTTATAGGTTATAATCTTCATTTCCGTATATATTTTTTTTAATTATCCGCCCGGCAGCAATCGTTCGCCCGGTTGCAATCGTTTGTCCGCTTGCAATCATTCGTCAGGTTGCAATCGTTCATCCGGCAAGCGGCATTCATTACAAACTCGATATCAGCAGCATAATATTCAATACCGTCACGATGGCGGCAATCGTATAGAGCACGAATGTGCTCCATTTGCTGTTCACATACTGCCCCATCACTTTGCGGGACGAGGTGAGGCTCACTTGCAGGAACACCGTAAACGGCAACTGGATGCTCAGTATCATCTGCGAAATCAGCAGTCCCTTGAACGGGTCGCCGATAAAACAAATCAACAGCAGCGCGATGCCCAACGAAAGGATTACCCCCACCTGCGAGTGGCTGTCCCTGATGTGGTAGGACTCGCCGAAGATACCGGCAAAGATGGAACCTGCCGCCATGCCGCTCGTAATCGTAGAGGAGATGCCCGCCATCAGCAATGCCAGCGCAAACACCACGCCGGCGCTGCTGCCCAGCAACGGGTCCAACAGCGACTTCGCCTGCTGCAACTCCTCCACCTGAATCCCTCCCTTGAAGAAAGTGGCGGCGGCCAGCAGAATCATCGCACTGTTAATGGCCCATCCCACAATCATGGAGAAGAGCGTGTCGAACAATTCGTACTTCAGCACCCTGCGGATAGAGGCATCGTCCTGCTTGTTGTACTCGTGGCTCTGTATCACCTCCGAATGGAGAAACAGGTTATGGGGCATCACCACGGCTCCGAGCACACTCATGATAATGAGCATGCTCCCCTGGGGGAACGAAGGAGTCACCCACCCCTGCACCGCCACAGGCCAGTCTATCCTGACAAGGAAAAGCTCGTAGATGAACGAAAGCCCTATGACGGACACGAAGGCAATGATGGCCCTTTCAATCTTCTTGTAGGAGTTGGTGAAAAGCATTATGGACACGAAAACCGTAGTCAGCACCGAACCCCATATTATGGGGATGTCCAGCAGCATTTGCAGTGCGATGGCCCCGCCCAATATTTCGGCAAGGGAAGTGGATATGGAAGCCAGCACCGCCGTACCCAATATAGGGCGCGACACCCATTTGGGAGTGTACTGCGTGGCGGCTTCCGACAGGCACAGTCCCGTCACGATGCCCAGGTGCGCCACGTTGTGTTGCAGGATTATCAGCATGACGGTAGAGAGCGTCACCACCCACAGCAGCGAGTAGCCGAACTCCGACCCCGCCGCAAAATTCGACGCCCAGTTGCCGGGGTCGATGAAACCTACCGTCACCAGCAGTCCCGGTCCGATATATCTGAACACGTCCAGACCACCCAAATAGCGTTTGTGGTCTTTCCGTTGCAAGTCTTTAAAAATATTCTTCATTATTATGTTGTTCTTGTTTTGAGGATGTAAAAGTACTCAAATAAAAAACAAATGCACCATAAGTTGGTTCAAAATGGCAGACACGTTGCCTTGCCAACCCCAAAAAATCATCCCACGAGACGGATAAATTCATCCCGCAAGACAAATTTATCCACCTCGTGGGATGAATATACCCGTACGGAAAACACAGCTTTTCCTGATTTCCTTTCCGTGAAGTCCGTGAAGTTCACAAGGTCTCTGAAAGAGAGGGTGTTGAAATACACTTGACGATTTCTTTTAGGCACGGATTACGCGGATTACACGGATTTTCTTTATTCTTTTTTTATCAAAATCCGTGAAATCCGCGTAATCCGTGCCTAAAAAATCATCACGCCCTCTTACACCTTCAATCAGAGCAGCAGAATCAATATCCCATCTCGTGCAATGCCTTACACAACTGGTCGGGACAGGAAGTGGGACGTCCGCCGCAGCGGATACCTTCCAGGCGTGAAATCACCTCTTTCACCGGCATCCCGGCAACCAGGCGCGACAACCCTTGCAGATTGCCGTTGCATCCGCCCCAAAACGCGATGTTCCGCACGATGCCGTCTTCCACCTCAAGCTCGATATTGGTACTGCACGTGCCTTTGGTCTTGTAAGTATACGTCATTACTCTTCGCTTTCTTCCGGCTTCATATTGGTGTACACCGTCTGCACGTCGTCAAACTCTTCCAGGCGTTCCACCATCTTGTCGATGGTCTCGCGGTGTGCAGGCTCCACATCTTTCAGGTCGTTGGCGATGTAGGTAAACTCGCCGCCCACATCCTCAAAGCCGCCCTCTTCCAGGTGCTTCTGGATGGCTGCGTAGCTCTTCGGGTCACCGTAGATGGTGATTGTGCCTTCTTCCTCGTCCTCTTCGTAGTCTTCGTCGATGTCGAAATCGATCATGTCGAGGATGAATTCTTCCATATCCATGCCGTCTTTCTTCTTGAAAGTGAACACGCATTTGTGGTCGAACAGGAAAGCCAGTGAGCCCATTGTGCCCAGGTTTCCGCCAAACTTGTTGAACACGCTGCGCACATCGGCCACCGTGCGGGTGGGGTTATCGGTCAGTGTATCCACGAATACGGCCACACCGTGAGGTCCGTATCCCTCGTAGGTCATGCTCTTGTAGTCGCTCTGGTCCTTGCCCATTGCATTCTTGATGGCACGCTCGATGTTGTCCTTCGGCATGTTCTCGCGCTTGCAGGTAGCGATAACCGAACGCAGTGCAGGGTTGTTTTCCGGTTCGGGTCCGCCGGCTTTCACCGCAATAGCAATTTGTTTACCCAGTCTTGTAAAGGTCTTAGCCATGTGACCCCATCTTTTCAATTTGGCAGCTTTTCTATATTCAAACGCTCTTCCCATTGGATTGTATATTTTAATTTGTTCTTTAATTGGTTTCTGTCTTTACTGTCGCGTCAGTTTCCGATACTTCCAATATGACACGCTGCACATCAGCAGGCATATCAGACCGCTCACCCCTGCCAGGGCATTTCTCCAGCCCTCGTTCTCAGGGAAGTGCCAAAGCACCCTTACTGCCTGGAACAAGAGGAGCAGCCCTATGGTCAGGCCCGTCAAAGACGCTCTTTTGGCTCTGATATGGTGGTCCGGTTTTATATCATACTTCTTCATAGCGGGTCAGCTTGTTTTTACCGCAGCACGGCTCCCAGTCGGTTCTGCAGGTTGGCAATCAGCTTCTGCATCACTTTGTCAATCTGCTTGTCGTTCAGTGTGGCATTCTCGTCCTGCAACAGGAAACTTACGGCATACGATTTCTTGCCGGCTTCCAGGTTCTTGCCTTCATAGACGTCGAAGAGGGAGACCTCTTTCAGCAGCTTCTTCTCCGTTTCGTAGGCAATCTTCTCGATTTCGGCAAACTGCACCTTCTTGTCAATCAGCAAAGCGAGGTCGCGCTTCACAGCCGGGAATTTGGAGATTTCGGTATAGTTTACCTTCACGTTCCTGATGGCCTTCATCAGCTCTTTCCAGTTCAGGTCGGCATAGTACACCTCGTTGTCGATGTCGAACGCTTTCAGGAGCTTCCTTGTCACCACGCCGAACGTGGCAAGGCGCTTGCCCCCCCTTGTCTGCACGGACAGGGCAGCGGCGTAAATATCGTCCGTAAGGTTGCCCACTACCAGGTCGTGCATCTGCAAGCCCAGACGGGCAAATATGTTTTCTACATACGCTTTCAGTTCGTACACCGAACTGTCCTCGTCCTGATGCGCCCATGAGTTGGACACTCTCTTACCGGTAATCCACAGGCCCAGGTGATAGTCTTCGGAATAAGGAGCGAGCGCCTTTTCGGGGTTACGCTTCTCTTCGTTGAAGTAATAGCAGTTGCCGAACTCAAAGAATTTCAAATCGGCATTCTTGCGGTTGGCATTGTGCGCGATGCTCTCCAGTCCGCCGAAAAGCAGTGTCTGGCGCATGGCGTTCAGGTCGGCGCTGAGCGGGTTCATCAGCATCACGAGGTTCTTGGCGGGATAAGATTCCAGTCCGTCGTAATAGGCGGCGCGTGTCAGCGAGTTGTTCAGGATTTCGTTGAAACCGCAGCCCACCAGTTGCTCGGCAACCAGGTTCTGCAGACGGTTGGACTTGTCGCACTCGCCCTTCGTTGTCAGGCTGGACTTCAAGGCTGTGGGAATCTCCACATTATTATATCCGTAAATACGGAGGATGTCCTCTATCACATCGCAGTCGCGCTGTACATCCACGCGGTATGGCGGCACGTCGAGCGTCAGGCCCTCTGCCGTTTCGCCTACAATCTTCATCTCCAGGCTCGTCACGATGCTTTTTATCGTCTCTGCCGGAATCTCCTTGCCTATCAGCGCGTGTACCTTCCCGTAAGAGAGTTCCACCCGGAAGTCGCGGGCGGGAGCGGCGCATACATCCTTGATGTCGGAAGAGATGGTGCCGCCGGCAAGTTCCTTCACCATCAGTGCCGCCAGTTTCAGGCAGTAAAGGGTGGCGTTGGGGTCGACGCCTCTTTCAAAGCGGAAGGAAGCATCCGTGTTCAGGCCGTGGCGGCGGGCGGTCTTACGCACCCAGGTGGGGTGAAAATAAGCGCTTTCGAGGAAGACGTCCTTCGTGGTTTCGGTAGAGCCTGAATCCAGTCCGCCGAACACTCCGGCGATGCACATGGGCTCTTCCCGGTTGCAAATCATCAGGTCGCGTCCGTTGAGCTTGCGTTCCACACCGTCCAGGGTGGTGAAGGGAGTGCCTTCGGGCAGGGTCTTTACAATGACCTCGCCGCCCTTAATCCTGTCCGCATCGAAGCAGTGGAGCGGCTGGCCGAATGCGTGGACGATGTAGTTCGTGATGTCCACCACATTATTAATAGGGCGCAGACCGATGATGCGGAGCTTGTTCTGCAACCATTCGGGGCTTTCCTTTACGGTGACGCCTTTCACGGTGACGCCGGCATAGTGCGGGCAGGCTTCGCTGTTCTCTACCGTCACCCGGATGTCGAGGTCGTGGTTATCGACGGCAAAAGCCTCTACAGAGGGTTTCTTCAAGGCGGCGGGCTTGCCGTTCTGCACCAGGTAGGCGTACAGGTCGCGTGCCACGCCGTAGTGCGAGCAGGCATCGGCGCGGTTGGGCGTGATGTCCACCTCCAGCACGTAGTCGCTCTTAATGTTGTAATAGTCCTTGGCAAGCGTGCCCGGCACTGCTGTTTCGGGCAGTACGATGATGCCCGCATGGTCTGTGCCGATGCCTATTTCGTCTTCGGCACAAATCATGCCGTTGGACTCTACGCCGCGGAGTTTGGATTTCTTGATTGTGAAGCATTCATCACCGTCATAAAGTTTTGTACCCAAAGTGGCCACCACCACTTTCTGTCCGGCTGCCACGTTGGCTGCGCCGCATACTATCTGCACAGGTTCTCCCTGTCCCAGGTTTACGGTAGTGATGTGCATGTGGTCCGAGTTGGGATGGGGCTCGCACGTCAGCACTTCGCCGATGACCAGGCCTTCCAGTCCGCCTTTAACGGTTTGCACCTCTTCCACGCTTCCCGTTTCCAGTCCTATGGAAGTGAGCGCGGCGGCTACTTCATCCGGTGTCAGGTCGAAATCCACATACTCTTTCAACCAGTTATAAGAGATATTCATATCATTATTTTTTTATTGTTTCCAAAAGTGACCCGCAAAGTTAATAAGATTTTCCTGTAGAAAGGGAAAAATTTCAGGAAATCTTCGAGAGTATATACGCTTTTACCTGTTGCCATGACTGATTTACAAACATATCCGGCATAGGGTTCAAAGTTTATCCACTATCCGGTGTGCCCGTCTCCGCAGCAATTCGAACTCTTCATCGTCCAGGATGGCTTTCATCGCCTTATACCAGCGTATGAGCACACTGATTTTCACATCCCCCCTTTTAAAAGGGTCTGAATGGTGGTATTACTCATGCCGGCATGGTCGGCAATCATTTTCAAAGACACGCCGGATGCCTTCAACAGATAGCGGAGCTCTTCACCTATCATAAGATAGGGATATTGCCCGTCCTCATTTTTTACACTCATTTTAGTATTAATTTTATTTAAAACATAAGGGAAATATTTAGGTTTATTAAGTTTCGTACATACATGTGTGTACGGTCATCTGTTTTATAATCACGAACTTTGAAGGGTATCCCTGAAAGATTCGGGAATTGCGATGCAAAATTAACAAATTAATAATCAGCACCAAAAAAACAAGTAAACAAATGAATGAATTCAAAATGTCCCTGTTCCTCGCCCCCATTTCGCCGGTGAAGGACGGCGGCACGGGGCAAATCATCAAACCTGCCACCCTGAAACCCTACAAAACCATGACCCTGCAGGAAGTGTACCGGACGATAACCGCCAACACACGTCTGCAACTGCTCACCGACCGCGTGCGCCGGGCATTCGACAGCGGCGACCTATCCGCCTACCGCGCCCTCAAACAGGAGCTTCTGCCCTACGTCACCCCCTGCGGCACGTTCGCCCGCCGGCGCAGCGACAGCCTTCTCGAAGCATCGGGACTCGTAGTGGTGGACATCGACCACCTCGACTCCGCTGACGAAGCCGCCCGGCTGCGCCGCCAACTGTTTGAAGACCCGTTTCTAAGGCCGGAGCTGGTCTTCATCAGCCCCTGCGGACAGGGCGTAAAAGCCTTCGTGCCCTACACCCCCGACCCCGCCCTGCCGGATGTGCGCCAGAATGCCGCCGAAAGCATCCGATGGGCCATGGACTACGTGCAGTGCGTGTATGCCGACGGCAACCGCAACTCCCCCAAAGGCGTGGATACTTCCGGCAAGGACCTCGTGCGGGCCTGCTTCCTGAGCTACGATCCCGGTGCGCTCATCGCTACCCGGAATAATCTTTCTCCGGAAAATAATCTGCTACAAAACCAGTAATTCATAACTCATAATTCATAACAGATAATTTATAGTGCATAATTCATAACTCATAACAGGTAACTCATAACACATAATTCGTAACTCATAACAGATAACTCATAACACATAATTCGTAACTCATAACAGATAACTCATAGCACATAATTCATAACTCATAACAGATAACTCATAACACATAATTCGTAACTCATAACAGATAACTCATAGCACATAACTCATAACAGATAATTCATAACACATAATTCGTAACTTATAACAGATAACTCATAACACATAATTCGCAACTCATAACAGATAACTCATAATTTATAACCCCATGACCAATATCCTATCCGATTTGCGCCGCCTCACGGAAGCGGTTCACGCAGCGGGCGCCGACATTGCGCCCACCTACAGAGAGTATGTACAACTGGCATTCGCCATAGCCACCGACTGCGGCGAAGCCGGACGCAGCGACTTCCTGATGCTGTGCAGCCTCTCTGCCAAATACGATGTGCACGCGGCAAACAAGCTCTTCAGCAACGCCCTGAAAACAAACAACAACAGCGTCCACATAGGCACCGCCTTCCACCTGGCCGAACTGTGCAACGTGCGCCCCCGCCCCGCAGAGAAGCCGCGGCAGGACGCTCCCGCGGGTACACTTGGTACGCCGGGTGCACCGCATCCCACCGCCTCACACACGCATGCGCACGGTTATTATAATAGAGCGGAGATGCCTGCGGAAGAATTTCCGGAAGCGCCCGCAGCCAATCTTCCCGCCGAAGCAGCCGATGCCGGAACAGCAAACTCCGGAACAGCCAATGCCAGAACAACCTACTCCGGAACAACCTACCCTGAAGCAGCCGACGCCGAAGCAGCAGACGAAGAGACCTGCCGGGGCAGCGAACCCCTCACCCCGCTGCCCTGCTTCGACAACCGGACGCTCTGGCCCGCACCGCTGAACGAAATTACCGCCCACGGCACCACCCGCGCCCAGCAGGACATCATGCTGCTGGGCGCCGTCACCGTGCTGGGCGCCAGCATGAACAGCCACGTGCGCTGCGCCTACGGCGGCAAGATGATATCGCCCAGCCTGCAAACATTCATCGTGGCCCTGCCTGCCTCGGGCAAGGGCGTGCTCTCCCTCGTCCGCCTGCTGGTGGAGCCTATCCACGACGAGATACGCCTGCACACGGCAGAAGCCATGAAGCAGTACCGCAAGGAGAAGGGCGCCTACGACTCGCTGGGCAAGGAGCGCTCACAGGCCACCCCGCCCGCGCTGCCGCCCGACCGCATGTTCCTCATCTCGGGCAACAACACCGGCACGGGCATCCTGCAGAACATCATGGACTCCGAAGGCATCGGCCTGATATGCGAGAGCGAAGCCGACACCATCTCCACCGCCATCGGCTCGGAACACGGCCACTGGAGCGACACCATGCGCAAGGCCTTCGACCACGACCGCCTCTCCTACAACCGCCGCACCGACCGCGAATACCGCGAAGTGAAGCGCAGCTACCTCTCCGTCCTGCTCTCGGGCACTCCCGCCCAGGTGAAACCGCTCATCCCCACCGCCGAAAACGGCCTGTTCTCGCGCCAGCTCTTCTACTACATGCCCGCCATCCACAAGTGGCAGAACCAGTTCGACCGGCAGGATACCGACCTCGAAACCGTATTCACCGGCCTGGGCATGCAGTGGCGCGAGCAACTGAAACGCATCACCGCCGGCGGCCTCTTCACCCTGCGCCTCACCCCCGAACAGAAGGAGCTGTTCAACAACCTCTTCGCCAACCTCTTCATCCGCTCCCACCTTGCCAACGGCAGCGAAATGGCGAGCAGCGTAGCCCGCCTTGCCATCAACATCTGCCGCATCATGCAGGTAGTGGCCATGCTCCGCGTGCTCGAATCGGACGACATCGCCCGCTCGCCCCACCTCACCCCCGACAAGGACATCTCCGGCGACAACCTCAAGGACGGCATCATCACCCGCTGGGACATGACCATCCTCCCCGCCGACTTCAACTCCGTACTGGAGCTTACCGAAAGCCTCTACCGCCACGCCACGCACATCCTCTCCTTCCTGCCCGGAACCGAAATCAGCCGCCGGAGCAACGCCGACCGCGACGCCCTGCTGCAAAGCATGGAAAGGGAGTTTACCCGCTCCGCCTTCCTGCTGCAGGCCGAAGCAACGGGCATTAAACCCGGAACGGCATCCACATGGCTCAAACGCCTGGTGAAGCATGGGATGATAGAGAGCGTGGACGGAAAGGGGACGTACCGGAAACCTCTCCCAAACGGGATGTGACAGTTTTTTGTGTGTGGTTGTTTTGACATGTTTTCTGTATATATACTATACGTGCGTGTGTGCGAAGCCGGCGGCGGGGGTGATTGTTGTGTACCAATTGTGACATTTGGAACGGAGGGGAGGTAGAGGCAGAAGAATAAAAGAATAAAAGGAAAAGGGCAAAAGGACTCCGGGAAAAATGTTCGTGAACTTCTTCCTGATGTTTGGAAGTTGGAGAAGTCTAATACGAATACAATTGGAGTTTAAATATTTATGTTGAAGAAACAAGGAGGGTGTGTCAAAACTAACATTCGCTTGCTATTTGTTTCTTTTTAGGCACGGATTACACGGAAAATACAGATTTTCTTTGTTTTTTTCCGTGAAATCCGCGAAATCCGTGCCTAAAAGAAATCATCAAATGTATTTTGACACACTCTCTTTTCTATTTATGAAAAAGACAATGTGTACTTTATCGGATGCTTACGATAAAAAAACAGAAGAATGGAAAAGGGAGATGTTTCGGATAAGAGGGTCTTTGGGGCAAGAAAGGATTCCGGGTAAGAAAGGATTCCGGACAAAAAAGGACTTCAGTCAAGAAGGATGGAAAGTAAGGTGGTGTTGCCGGAAACGGCCGGTAACATTACTGAAGATAAAAAAGAATGAAAGATTGCTTCATGTTTTCCCGGGGGCTACTCCGGCAGCGTAGCGTAGAACTTTAGCGTTGCAGAGTAGAACTTTGGCAGCGTAAAGTAGAACTTTAGCAACGTGGAGTAGCCCTTTGGCAACGCAAAGCATCCTTGAGTGGACAGAGGAGGATTCGGGCTATGAAAAGCGGTCTTTTTCGGTTGTAGATGCGGGTGGAATGTGCCGGGCTGCCGGAGTGTCAGTTCTCGCCCGGTTCTCCCAATGCCCCGACAATCAGCCCTACCTGTGCGGGCGTGTATGTCCTCGATTTTGGCGAAAGTCCCGAGGCAAGCAGTTCTTCCCGCAGGTTCGGATAGAGGTCTATCCATTGGTTCAGTTTACGGAAAGCCGCTTGCGGGCACAACTCCGGACAGTAAAGCTGTGCAAGTTCCGTGCGTCCGAATGTGCGTATTTTAAAATTCGTCATAATCCCTGATTCTTTGGTTCTTACAGAGCAAAGATACGGAAATATCTCCACACTTCCGCATCTATATCCGTATATAACAACCTACAACAGACCATAACGTACCGAAAGTGACAAACCCTCTTCCCGCGCATCGTATCTTCGTAACGTGATCACAAAGAGAGTTGAAAACAAGAATTAAAAACCCAAAAACTTAAAGATTATGATTCGTTACAAGAAGTATCAAATGACCGGTGAAAACCACCCCCTGAAAGGCTTATGGTATGCCCGTCCCCTGATTGAGGACACGTTCGACACCGAGAAGCTCGCCAAGCACATGTCAAACCACAACACGCCCTACTCTGCCGGCTTAATCAAAGGCGTGCTTACCGACATGATAGCCTGCACCAAAGAGCTTATCCTGGACGGGAAGAACGTGAAACTGGACGACCTCGCCATTTTCTCCGTAGGCATCGTCAGCCGTAAAGGCGCTGCCTCTGCCGACGCCTTCACCCTGGCGGACAACGTAAAGGGCCTGAAGCTCCGCGCCCGCGCCACGGGTGAGCTGAGCAATGCCCAAATCAACCTGGAAGGCCAACTGAAAGAAGCGTCCAAGTACAGCCCGGACAACAGCGGCGCGGGTGGCAGCACCCCCGGCGGCGGCAACGGCGAAGAGGAGAATCCGTTAGGATAACAGAAGCAACAGATTATCAACATTAACACCAGAAGAACATGAGCACAAAATCAAAATCCGTATGGGGCATTGTCCTCAAAACCATCGTAGCAGTAGCCACTGCCCTGGCAGGGGTATTCGGTTTCAGTTCCTGCATAGGCCGATGAGAATCATCACGCTTGTCATCATTCACTGCTCGGCCACGCCCCAGGGCGTGCGCCTGAGCTTTGACGACTGCCGCCGCGAGCACATCCGCCGCGGCTTCAGCGACATCGGCTACCACTTCTACATCACGCGCAACGGAGAGATTCACCGCGGCCGCCCGCTGGAGAAAATCGGCGCCCATTGCCAAAACCACAACCGGCACTCCATAGGCATCTGCTACGAAGGCGGCCTGGACATCCGCGGCACACCCGCCGACACCCGCACACCGGCACAGCGGGCATCGTTAGTGGCACTGCTGCGCGAACTGAAACGGATTTTTCCGAAAATTCTGGTAGTGGGGCATCATGACCTGAATCCGATGAAGGGATGCCCTTGCTTTAATGCGGTGGCGGAATATGGGGAGCTGTCCAAACTGAAATGAGTGCTCCGAAAAGTTACGGATTGTAGCTATAACAACATGAAAGGGTCGTATCAAACTCCGTTTGGGGAGTGATGATACGACCCTTTCTTGAATATTTTTGAGTCCTCTTGAATACTTTTTGAATCCTTCTTGAATACTTTTTGAATCTATTTCAGCTCTCCTCAAAAACTACTTCCATCCCATTCTCCCGGCCAACAAACCATACACTTCCCCGTTCGGAATCATCTGCCCCTTTTCACGGGCCGTTTGCGTATATTTTATGGCGTCCACAAGAATATCATCATTCAAATAGCCTGCATCTTCCGCCACCGTAGAGTATTCCATTGCCATTGGTTCGGCTACATAATCTTCCGATACTTCTTGTTTTTTATAGGATTTCGCTTCACTCATGGCTCTGTGTGTTTTTCACAAAGATACGGTTATTACTCAGATAAACAAGCCTATACGTTTTTCTTTTCTATTTCTTTTGCGACAAAGCATCCAGACATTCTTTGTTTCTCAGTATTCTTTTTTTATCAAATATCCATCCCCACTTATTAAAATATTTGATTACAGAGCAGAGGTGATATTTAAGTAATTTACGATTCTTGTATGAGCCTTTTTCATATTCATGGTATACAGCCACCATAGGATAGAACATTGTTTTAGACACCTCTCCTATTCTGCGGCACAAATCCAAGTCCTCCGCATACATAAAAAAGCGCTCATCAAAACCATTTACCTTTTTCAGGACATCGACTCTCATAAACATAAAGCAACCGGATAATGAAGGTACTTCCATTACTTTATCATATCCCGTAAAATGCAATTCATATCTATCCGCACTTCTTTCCTGATATTTCCTTATAGGAATAAAACGCCTTCCAAACAAGTCCATAGGAGTAGGCAGCAATTTACACAGGTATTGGATGCTGCCATCGGGATAAAGAATCCGGGGCATCACTAAACCGCAATCGGAGTTTAAATCCATAAAATGTGACAAAGCCTCTATAACGGAATCATTCCAGTAAATATCCGGATTCAACACCGCATGATAAGTCGCTCCCTTTTCCACAGCCTTTCTTATGCCTATGTTATGCCCGCTTCCATACCCAAGGTTTTCACTATGTATATATACTATTTTCTCCGACACATCTTTCAACTCCCGCAAACTGTCATTAGAAGAGTTGTCTATGATATAAAGAATTTCAATGGCAGAACGAACAGCGCAATTAATAACACGAAGCAGTTCGTGTGCCGCTGTATGATAAACGACAATAGATGCAGTAATCATAAATAGAATTTTGTTATTTTTTCTCAACAGATGCAGAGCCTGTATTCAGCACCCTGTTATACAAAGCCATATAGTTTTCGGCCATTTTTCCACGTACCAGATAATGCAAATAGTAAGCATACACTTTCTCCGAAAGGACATCCGCCCGCTTGTCTGCACAGACAAGCGCATCGCATAACGAATCAATATTGCCTAACCGGAAAAAGCAGGAACACTCTTCCGGAATGATGCTCTTGAACACTGGTATATCCGAACATACAACCGGCAATTTGGCAGCGGCAGCCTCAATGAAAGCCAACGGATATCCTTCCGTGTGGCTGCACAAGGCATACACATCGAAATATTTCATATACCGTCCGCCTTCTTTTCTGTTTCCGAGCCATAAACACCGTCCGTCCACCCCATTTTGCCGTGCCTGCTGCTGCAACTCACTCAGGTGCGGACCGTCTCCTACCAGTATCAGTGCATATCGGGGCAGTTTCTTCAAGGCATCGATTAATTGCGCATATCCTTTTCTTTTGGTTATATAAGCCACTCCTCCGATTATCCGATACTTCTGCTTCAGGTTCATTATGGCTTGCCTGTCGCTGTCTTCTATATCAGTATCGCAATTAACGTCACGTCCATTGTAAATAACCTCGACATTGCGCAAGCCACATTTCTGATAGTATGCCTTATGATACTCGCTGAGAGTTACCAAAACATCAAACCGCCGCAGAAAAAGCAGCCAAGTATGAATGACGAAAGAGGCCTTTGCCGCCGGAAAATCAAACGGCATCTGCTCTGCAATATGTTGATGCAAGGTTGTGATAAATTTAGTACGGCATTTTCTCAGTATCGGCTTATGGAAAAAAACATAAGCATCCGAACGGTACATGTGCGAGTGTACAATATCAAAGGCATTCCAATCAATCGGTCTCCAAAATGAAATCCGCTTTGAGGGACAAGGCAATTCCACTTCCACAATATCATCAAAATAAAAAACGGAACACTCATGTCCCATTTTCTTATATTCAATACATAAATCTCTTGCAACCAATATCGGACCTTTATTGGCAAGAGAAGGGAGAATCATGGCTATCTTCATGAAAAATAAAATCTTTATAACACTGATAATCAAATGAAAATATCTTTCATTTCCTTGGCTGTATATTCTATACTAAAATGAGCTTTTTCTATTTCTTCCTTATGAGTTCTACGTTCATAGGGCAATAGCTGTAAAATATAATCAGCCCAAGAATCCGCCCCCGACTGTAATGGTAAAAAATGAAGTAATTCTGTTTTTTTTGCCTCTTCCGGCACACCGTCCGAAGCAATACATAGCAAACCGGCACATTGGGCTTCGATAGAAACCAATGATAATCCCTCATGCAAAGAAGGAATTAATAAAACATCTGCCCCCTGCAGGAGAAAATTCACGTCGTTTCTAAACCCTAAAAAAGAAACATTATCCGATAAAGATAGCACTTTGCACTTATACTCCAACTCACTTCTTAAATCGCCCTCTCCTACAACCAGTAAATGCACATTGCTACATTTATTATGTATTTTATTAAAAACATCAAGAGCAAATGACTGATTTTTTACTTCGCACAAACGGCCCATAAGCAAAAAAACTATCTTGGAACCAAGATTTAATTCTGCACGGCACTTCATTCTGTCTGCATCAGCATATCCGAATTTATCAGCATCAATGCCATTATTTATTATTTTAATATCATTTCTTTTATCTCCATACATCCAGATAGCTGCTTGTTTAGAACAGGCGCATAAACAAGAAACAGCTTTTAAATATTTTTTCTGACAATAATAATGTAGCATGAGAATCAGAAAGTCTTTCAATCCACCCTGTTTTTCAAAAGCGACAGTGTGAGAATGAATTACAATAGGAGCAGTGGAATATTTATGGAGTACTTTAAAAAGAGTAATGTTACTCAAGCTGGAAAGATTTAACCAAACATAATCGAAGTTTTCGTGCTTTAAGAACTCCGACATTTCCTTTCTGAAATTAAAAGGATTCTTTCCCCATGCCGTCATACTTACAATGCAAATATTACTCGAATGGAATTTATTACTATACGAACATTCTCCTTTCGGTAGAATTATCGTAAAGTTATAGTAATCAGGCATTCTATTGATTATTGACAATACGATGCTCTCTACACCTCCAAAAATATTGGAGAGTCCATAAACCAATATTCTCTTCTTACTCATAAGTATCAGATTCTACAGTTTGCCCATTCTTAACCCAATGAAACAGTAATCCGTACAACAAAATCAAAAACAAGTTTACATCGGCAAGTCCTTTAAAATTCAGGACCAAAACATATAAAAATATTATAAAAAGAAGTCTTTTAAATAATGGGGAAGAATAAGTTGCAAGTGTCTTTTTTATAATCATGTAAGGATAAATAAAAAAACACAAAGCCACCGGTATTCCACCATAAAACAGCAATCGTAAATATCCCACATCAGTTTCCATATAATAATGGTCTTTCAAATTGAAAAGGCCATCACCTATCAAATAGGTCTTTAAAGATGTGGGATATACATACATCTCCTTAAGTCTATCGGTAGAAGCAGAACTCAAGCCGGCATCAGAACCATAGTTAATAAACATTTCAAACGCCCACATTACGACTTTCGCATCTAAATACAAGAAAATAAAAGATACTCCCGATAATAAAATCAAGCACACCAAAAGCATCCATCGCATTTTCCTCTTTATCCAATAAGGGTTCTTCCACTTCCAGGCTAATAAATAGAAAAGACTGAACAAAAAGCCTATTAACGTAGTACGGGCTATCAATATACCTATTACTAATATAAACACGTACAAGATAGTAAAGCACCATAGCCTACGGACCCTTTTATTGAGAAAAAGATAAGTCATCAATATAAGGGCTAATCCATTGATAATTCCGGCTCCAAAAAAGTTAGAGCCCCAGCCCTGAAGCCTCATCCCATAAGTGGAGTCTACCATTTCATCCTCCAACTCGTTTAACCGGATAATGGAATACATGAAATCGTGAAGTGCAGGGAACAAAAACATCAATAAAGCCAATAATGACTGAATCCCCACCACATAAACAAAACACTTTAAAAAATCGGATAAATCAAAGTTTTTCTTTTTTCTGCCAAACACGTAAACCATGGCATGGCTTGCAAAAAAAATAGCAATCTGGGAAAATGCATAAAACACAAAAGTAAAATCAAAAGTCAGATTCAAAATACCCGACCCGACAGAACATAGTGCTACAGGCACCAATCCCCACCATACAGAAAATAATCTCTTATCTATAAATCGCCGGCATATAAATAAAAAGACACCGCCCAACGCATATAATATACGGGTGGACAGAGGCAAACCTATAAAAATAATAGGATAAATATAAAAAAATAATATTAGCAAATTCATTTTCAGCTGTCTGCTTGTAATCGTCTTTTTACATTCTTACAAGTAATCAAAGGAGACTGCAATAAATAAAACAATGCTCGTATCCGTACACTAAAAGAATTACGTGAAGATTTTACACAACACAGGTAAGCAAGATTTTGATAGAGCAGTGCTGCTTGCTTTAATGAGCAGGTATCAAAAATCTTTTTATCCATATTCTCCATCATAATTTCATCCGTAGCCTTTTTTATAGAAAGCAAGTCTTTTTCCGAAGTTCTCTCATTCCAATTTGATAATAAAAACCTCAAATTATACCAGTAGGCATTTCTACTTAAGAAGAAATCCGGATGTTCTTTTAACAGTTCCGAAAGCTTACCTGACTTTTGGGATGTATGAGTTATTGTTACATTAGTACCATGAATTCTATATTTCAACAATATTTCCGGAATATTTGCCAATCGTTTACTTTTAACTATCCTAATCCAGTATTCAAGGTCTTCAACAGGCATTATATCCTTATATCCTCCGACGGACTGATATACCGTACGGCGAAACATTACCGTAGGATGCGCAAAACAACTGTTGAATAATAACATTACCTTCAAGTCATCATGCAAAAGAGGATAAATGATTTTACCGATATGTTTTCCTTCCGAATCTATCTTTTCACACCATGTTCCGCAGATATCGGTCTCTTTATTTTTCTCCAGATAGTCAACTTGCTTTTCAATCCTTTTGGGCAATGCAATATCATCAGCGTCCATCCGGGCAATGTATTCGCCTGTAGAATATTCAAGTCCCCGGTTTAAGCTACTTGCAATCTTCATATTTCTAGAATTATGAAGCACTTTTACTCTGGCATCTCTCGAAGCCAGCTCTTCCAATATTGCTAAGGTACTGTCTGTGGAACAATCATCAATACATATTATTTCCAAGTTGGGATATGACTGATTTATTATAGATTCCACTGATTCACGCAGATACTTTTCTGCATTATAGCACGGAATAATGACAGAAACCAATTTTTCGTACATGATAGTTATATATTACGATAAATAAAAGCAATGCCTTCTTTCTCTTCCAAAGAGTAATATTTTATATTAGAAGCTTCAGACTCGCTGAAGTTCGGATCCGGCTGCATAAAAGTACTGCCATAATGAGCACTCAAATATTTATCCGTTTCAGCAGGAACATTATACAGACTGTCTTTGAAAAGCATTTGTCTAAATCCCGTATAAGGGAATCTCACCTCGCATACTCCGCATTTATTAGGATAATTAAGTTTGCTGATTCCTATTATAGAAGTAAAAAAATGACCTAATGTAAAATTTCCTTCCAATTCATAAAAAAATAAATCAATAGATACTCCTTTGTATGCAAAGCAATACTCAACTCTGCGCTCATCGTTTTTTATCTGGAAACAACGTATTAATTCAAAGCCGTTTTTCAACATGGCTTTTTTGGCAATCTCCGCATCTTTCAGCCACAACCCGATATCCAGATCAAAGTCATGCTTAATGAAATCGTGTTCTCTATATGCCCCAAGTAATGTACCATAATCTAACCAGAATAGCACATTCTCACTATCCAGTGCATTTTTTGCTTTTTGTAAAACTTCATTTCCACAAGATAAAAAACATCTTTTTCTTCTCCGAAAACAAATAGCATCGTACTTCTTCAATATAAATCGTCCCAAACTGCCTATCAAAGGAACTTTTCTTAAAAAATAAAAATATTCTATCATCCTTCTATAATATATTTATACAGATTATTCATCTGTTCTTTTTATCCTCCATTATCGTTTTAGCATAGATAAAATTTCGTGCAATGCTTCAAAATGCAGCCAATAGGAAATGAACAGATAGCAAGTGCTACCTATTAAAATCCCCGCCAATAATTGCAATGCCGGATGTGTGATAAAGCCAATAGAAATAAAAACTACGCCTCCCATGAACAGTGCAAGCAAAAGAGACGGATAAATATCCTTAACCTGCTCCATAAAGCTCAGCCCTATCAGTGACTTTGTATAATAAGAATTCAAATAAGCAGCAATCAATGAGTATAAAACACGTCCCCAGCACATTCCTTCTATTCCGAAAGGAATAGAGGCAAAAAGTATAAGAGTTGCTATAGTTTTTTTTATGATTTCCATACGTAAAGCCCAATCGGAACGCCCCTTTACATATAAAAGGTTTAAATTTATGATGCTTAAATGATCAAACATCCAATCAAAGCACAGTATTTGAAGTAATACTGCTGCCATCATCCATTTCTCTGTCAATAATAATAAAACAAGTGGCTGGGCCACAGCGGCAAGCCCTACCATTAACGGAAAAATCAGATAGGAAGCTAATTTTATATATTTCCGATAAGCAGATGCCAAACGTACATTATCATCTTGGATATTGCTCAGTATCGGAAAAGTCACACGAGATATTATTGCATTTATATTACTGGAAGGAAGAATAGCAAATTGCTCTGCACGTGTATAGTATCCTAATTCAGCAGATGAATATTTACGACCTATAACCAATGAATATAAATTGTAATATAAAGCGTGAATAAGCCTTGAAAATAACAGTTTTGATCCAAAAGAAAAAAGTCTCTGAAACGATTCTTTTGAAAAGACTTTCAATGGACGCCAATTAATATAATAAAAAAACAACAATACAGTCAAGGAAGCATTCAACAAAGACTGAATAACAAGAGCCCATACTCCCAATCCCTTATAGGCCATTGTTATACCTACAATACCCGAAATAATAGCAGATATTAAAGATATCTTGGACTGACTTTTAAAATCTATCCTTATCGTCAATATCGTTTTAGGAACAGCGGCAAAAGAAGAAAATATCAAATTCAGCATGATAACCCGAGTAACCAATGTTAGTTCGGGCATCCGGTAAAACTGAGCTATATAAGGAGCACCAATAAACAATAAAATATAAAGCAGTACAGATATTATAATATTGAAATAAAAAACAGTTGATAAATCCGTTTCTGTTCTGTCTTTCTTCTGAACCAAAGCATCAGAAAAGCCACTGTCTATAAAAGTTTGCGATATCTGAAGAAAAACAGCAAGCATCCCAATCATCCCATAATCAGAAGGCAAAAGAAGGCGTGCCATCAAAATATTTATGATAAACTGCACTCCCTGCAAAGAGAAACGCTCGATAGCACTCCATAAAACTCCGGAAACAGTTTTACTTTTTAGGCTCTCCGACATAATAAATCAAATCCAATATATTCTTCCCTATAGAAATACTCCATAATACCTATATACTTTCCCTTTCTCAGCAGTCTAATTCTTTCAATCTTGACAACAGCTTATTGTTATCCGCTTCATTGCGAATCGCTATTCGGATGTAATTACCACTATTAAACGCTTGTTTGGTAGAACAATCTTTTATTAGAATATTTGAACTATACAATAATAAACGAGTCAACGCTGTCGATGAATACTTTGCAATAACCTCACACAAAAAATAATTAGCCTGAGAAGGAATTACCCGAAGAAACGATATAGATGAAAGTTCTTTATAGAAACGAGTGCGCTCAGACTGGAAACGTTCGCAAGCTTTTCTATAATCCGACTCGTATTTGCCATAAATCTGCATATAGAACTCTGCAAAAGAATTGATATTCCAAATAGAGACTTCTTTTCTTATTCTGTCTATAACTTGGCGATTGGAAGATGCCAATATTCCCAAACGCAAGCCTGGTACGCCATAAGACTTGGAAATACTCTTCAAAACTATCAAATGCGGATAACTGTCTAAGATACTGTCAAGCAATAAAGAACTATCCAATCCTCCTTCTGCAAAATCAACAAAAGACTCGTCTACAATCAAAGTAATACCTTTATGCCCTGCCCAATCTGCCAATTTCAATACATCATCACGTGAAATAAAGTTGCCGGAAGGGTTGTCCGGATTTATCAGCAATAATGCAGATAGGGACTTATCGGAAAAATAGTTCTGTAAGTCGGAAACAGAATAAGAGAAAGCTGTATTGTCGGGCACATATGAAATAATATGCTGGTTGGGATACCGATTGGGATATTCTTCAAAAGTAGGATATATCACGCCCAAATTCCCTTCCAAAAATTCCATCAACACTTTTATCAACTCAGCAGCTCCGTTGCCTACACATACATAATCCCTGTTTAAATTGAAATATTTGCTTATCAGCAAATTATTAACTGACATACCTGAAGGGTATTCGGTGAGTAAGGTCGCAAAATTAGATTTCATCTCTTCTACCATCCGTTGAGGTGGAAAATAAGGATTGACCAAATAGCAGAAATCCAATAAAGTAGGAAAACGCCAATAACCTCCATAGCGCTTTTGATAAAGCGAAAGACCCTCCTCTGCAAAAAGAGTCTCTGCTATATCCAAATCCTGCACATCATCTATTTCATACCACTTTTCTCCTTGTAATGGAAGAGCTTTCAAATCGCATTTGTCAAGTAGAGTTATGACACGCAACACTTGTTCATAATATTCATTATTACCCAATGCTGTAATGTATGCTTCCAAAAACGGAATATAATTGCTGGCAATAAATTTCTTATCAAACTTATAAATATTTACTGTCTTATAATAATAAGCTATATCATTATAATTAAAAGCTTTCTTTGGTACAAAATTTACAATATTATCATCCTCATCCAAACGCACCATTGTTCCGTCCATCCAAGTTTCATATTTGGCTACTAATGCTAAATTCGGATAAGAATTATCTACAATTTTATGAAAAAGAGCATCATCGAATATCAAATCTGATTCTATCAACAAAGTATCGTCTTCTACAAAATACTCTTTCGCCAAATATAATGAATAGATATTATTGGTTTTGTTATATACAGTATTATATACATACTGAATATGCAAATCAGGATAACGGTTTCCAATATATTCGCGTAATTTATCACCTTTATATCCTACCACTATCACTACACGAGATAACTGTAATGATGAAAGCTGAATTAAGAGTCTATCAATCAGGGTTACGCCATTTACCTTAATCATACATTTTGTATTATCTTTAGTAAGAGCCCCCAAACGCTTGCCCATTCCGGCAGCTAAAATAATTGCTTGCATATTTTTTATATAAGTATAATCTTAGATTGTCTTTGCTGTAAAAGATTTGCGCTTATGGCACCAATAGTGACATAAAACGAAACTTACAAACCAATGTCGTTTAACAATAAAATTGAAATAAAAAAACTGATGAAATAAAAATCAAGGACTGTCTTGGCATCTTATTAATGCTTCCGATAGTCCGAAAGGATTCAAATACAAATACAAAGCCGCTATCAATGCTTCATCATCGTAGCATAAATTGTCACAATATAAACTGTTGTTTTTGAAAAGCGATAGACAATGCGATATTTAGGATGAACCAAAATGCTGTAATACTTCGTCTTTACCGTACTGCGTCTCTTCTCCAAAATCCCTATACGGGGAGAATGAGACAGGAGCATAACCGTTCTTCTGACATCTTCAGAGAAATTCATGGCAGCTTTAGCACCCATATTGCAAGAATACCACGTAGCAATTCTGTCAAACTGACTCTGAGAATGCTTGTGCCACTTTACTTTCAAATTCTCCATTTCGCAAACATGGCAGCTACTTCTTCGTCGGTAGCAAAGCCGCTTGCTTCAGACAATCTGATTTCTTCATCCAACTCTTCTTCGGTGAAACGGCAGGGCATTTCGTCCTCGCTCAGCAATTCCAAGCAACGCTGCAGTTTCTCTTCATCAACAGCAGTGTCAAGAGATTCTATAATCCTATTCTTCAATCCTTGAAGATTAGGAGTGTTATATGCTACCAACGGTTCCGACGCCTCTGTTCTCATGATGTATCTCTATTCTAACGTGTTAACGCAAAGAACGGGATTTTATTTGTAACAAACAAATCTTTTACTTCCTATCTCTCAAATAATCCCACCACAGATTCAATCCTACCCAAATCACAATATCGGCAATCAGCAGCACCGTATTGTTTATGTAAGGAACCAGCAGGATATTGGCCGCACTGAAAGCGCAGGACATGGAGAGCAGGCTCAGCATCGCCCTTCGCGGCGACAGCCCTATCGCCAGCAGTTTATGATGGATATGGTTCTTGTCCGGCTCGAAAGGGCTGTGTCCCTCGCGGATGCGGACCAGGACTACACGCACCACATCGAACGCCGGAATAATCATAGTGCTGAAAGCGATGAGAAAGGCACCTTCGGTGTAAGGCATGATATCCGTGTTGTGCTGGCTGTACTTTATGGCAAGGAAACTGAGGGTATAGCCCAAGGTAAGGCTTCCCGTATCGCCCATGAAAATCTTGCGGGCACGCTCCACACTGCCGAACACGTTGTAATAGAAGAACGGCACAAGCACGCCGAAAGTACCGGCCGAAAGCATGGCATAGCTCCACAGGCCCTTGCTGATGAACAGGAAGGTGAAAACCAGCAATGCCACACTGCTCAAGCCTGAGGCAAGACCGTCGATGCCGTCTATCAGGTTGATGGCGTTGGTGATGAAGACTACCGTAAGCACAGTGAAAGGTATGCCGACATAAGCCGAAAGCTCGTGTATGCCGAACAGGCCGTACAAATCGTTTATCCAAAGTCCCGACAAGGGGAAAAGGCAGGCACAGAAGATTTGGATGGCAAACTTCTGGCGGTAGCGCACACCGACAAGGTCGTCGGCAATGCCCGTCAGGTAGAGCAGCGTCATGCCGCAGGCAAACAGCAAAAGCTCCGGAAGCAGATAGCTGGCATAGAGCGTGGAAATGCTGTTGCCGTCCAGCAGGCGGAAAGCATAGACAAGGCAGAAAGCAAACAGGGTGGTGGGGAAAAATGATACGCCCCCCAACCGCGGGATAGCTCTCTTATGTATCTTACGGTCATCCGGTATGTCAAAAAGTTTTTTGCGCAGGGATATCAATAGGATACGCGGTATCAGGATACGGGCAATAACAGCCGATATCAGAAAGGTAAGAATAATAAAAATGAAGTTCACGACAATAACTGTTGTTTAGTAATTAGCGGTTGATAGCTGAAAAACATAAACGCTTACTGACAGGGAGAGAGAGAAAAAATAGTCAGGCAGAATCAATCTATAATCTCGAAAGGGTATTGATTCTCTTCCATATTCTTCAACTCGCCGATGATTTCCTTCTGTTCCGGCGTCAAAGAAGCCATATCCCAGGTATTGATAATGGAGTGGGCCTCAGCGGCAAGTTTTTCTTCGTATACCTCGCCGTAGCAGCAGGTTAGAAGACGCACTTTCAGAAGCGAATCCGGAAGCTTGTCGAGAACATTCAGGCAACGGTCGAGCAGGCGCTGGATATACTGCTGCTTGCGGCCATTGTCGTAGAATGTGGCATTCAGGGCTACGAGAATGGAGAGGCAAAGTTCGGCTTCCTCTTCCGGCGTGTTGCCTTCCAAGGTGTTGTACAAATCAAGCGCTTGCTCGTAAACTTCGCGATTCAGACGGGCAAAGTGATCGCTGTAAATGGGACTGCCGTCCATGCCCAGATTCAAGAGTTCATGGGCACGGACGTACAAAGATGAAACGTGTTCGTTCATTTTTATACTGATAAATAAATTATTGAATTACAAGTGTTTCAGATTACACCTATCGGTTCTATAAGCGAAGAGTGAATAAATGTAGTGGCTACTGCCATGACGCCTTCTATGTTCACCACCACACGACGGTCGTGGCGCAGACGGACAAACTCGCCCACGGCTCCTTCGAAAACTCCGCCCGTGATGCGTACTTTGGTTCCTTTCACCAGTTTCAGTTCTTCCGGCTCCACGTAGATGACGGCCTCGTCGTACGTGCCTGCAACCAGTATGAAGCTGCGCATCTGCGCATCCGGAATAATAACCGGCTGATGGGTCTCACGGTTCATGATATAGCGTACCGGTATGTTCAGAACCGGATTGTTTTTTATTTCATCGATACGGGAACGGGTGGAACGGAGAAATACCAGGTTGTGTATGGCGGGAACGAGCTTGCGGACGCGGCGTTCGTTCCTTATGACATACTCGTAGCGCATGGGGATGAAATTCTCTATATTTTCCTTGTCGAGATAGTCCTTCAAGGACAATTCGCGGCTGTATGTTACGCGGACGGCATACCAGTGCAACTGGCAATCCTTGTGGGACTGACACACAGGGGCGTGCTGCAATTCTGCTTGATTATTGTCTGACGGACCGGGCATTACAAAATACGGATTGTAAGAGTTTGAGGAAAATACCACCTTGTGAAAAGGACGTTCTTTGGGGACACCGGTTCAAGAGCACTCTTTCCAGTCAATTCATGTAATGCAATTATAGTCAATAGTTTAGTCTGCATCCATATTATCCCAAAGCTCCCCACTATCACAGAAAGAGAACGTTGAAACAGTTATGTGATCAATAAGCCTTCGGGAAGCCGCAAACGGATGAAACAGATACATTTCCGGACATTCCCGATTAATGAATGCAAAGATATGGCAGTTTTTTGTATTGGCAAAACATTTGGTGGAAATTCTTCGGTTTACCGCCTGCCTTCAAGCATGCCTTTCAGTTCAAGGCAAAGCCGCTGTTTCACTTCGTCTGCCGGCACTTCCCGTCCCAGCTCCTTTTGAAGCGAAGTCACCCCTTTGTCTATGAACCCGCATGGGTGGATGTAGCTGAAATAGCGTAAATCCGTATTGACATTGAGCGCCAGGCCATGCATCGTAACATAATGGCTGCTGCGCACACCGATAGCGCAGATTTTGCGGGCACGCGGCGAATCTCCGTCCAGCCATACGCCGGTGGCTTTCTCCACACGTCCGGCGGTTATCCCGTAGGAAGCGCATACGCGGATTACGGCTTCTTCCAGCAGATGCACATACTCTTTCAATCCCAGAGAGAACTCCTCCAGGTTCAGGATAGGATAGCACACAAGCTGCCCCGGCCCGTGATAAGTGATGTCGCCGCCCCGGTCTATGTGATAGAGCGAAGCGCCTATGGCACGCAACTGCTCTTCGCCCAGCAGCATATTGGTTTCCTTACCGCTGCGTCCCAATGTATATACATGCGGATGTTCGCAGAGTACGATACGGTTCACATACTCCTCTCCTGCCTGCTTGGCATGCACAAGCGCATCGAAACACGCCGTCTGCCTGTCCCACGCCTCGGCGTAGGGAACGGTTTTCCAATCAGATATTTCCAGTTTCATAAGACAAACATACTATTTTACCGCCCAACCGCACGTGGTATGATTGGAGCACATGCCCGGAGCTTCATCCGGTCTATGCAAAGATACGAAATCCCGGAATTATACAAGCATTCCGGGCGCAGGCTTTTTTCATAATCTGACCATCGTCAAGGCACGGAGATTATTTTTCGGACGAAAGCATGCATTACCTCCCTCCTATTTTATAATTTTGTTGCCACATTATATATATAATATAAATTGAAGAGCATGAAGAAAATCGTTGTAGCACCGGACTCGTTCAAAGGCTCCCTGACTTCGGCCGAAGTGGCCGATGCCGTGGAAAGAGGAATCAAGGATGTTTTCCCGCAGTGCAATGTTGTCAAAGCCGGTGTGGCGGACGGGGGCGAGGGAACCGTAGAGGCCATTGTCAAAGCGGTGGGAGGAGATATGTACGCAGCCTCCGTTACAGACCCCTTGGGCAGACCGGTAAAGGCAGCCTACGGCATTGTAAGGTCAGGCGGCGTGAAAACCGCCGTTATGGAAATGTCTGCCGCCAGCGGACTGCCGCTCCTGCTTCCCGACGAACTGAACCCGTGGATTACTTCTACGTACGGAACCGGCGAGATGATTTCTGACGCGCTGAACAGGGGATGCCGCAAATTCCTGGTCGGAATAGGCGGCAGCGCCACCAACGATGCAGGCACGGGCATGCTCTCCGCATTGGGAGTGAGATTTCTCGACAGCAGCGGACAAAGGCTGAAAGGCTGCGGCAGGGATTTGGAATCCATTGCCCGGATAGACATGTCGTCTCTGATGCCCGCAGCACGGAAGTCCGAATTTATCGTGGCTTGCGATGTCAACACCCCCTTTTGCGGACCGGACGGAGCTGCCCGTGTCTTTGCTCCCCAGAAAGGAGCAGACCCCCAAACCGCGGAAGCCCTGGACCGCGGCATGCGTTCCTTCGCCCGGGTGATAGCCGGACAGTTCCAGACCGACATAGTACCCCTGAGCGGCGCCGGTGCAGCCGGCGGATTAGGCGGCGCTTTCAAAGCCTTTTTAAATGCCAGGCTGACCGCAGGGATTGAAATGGTACTCGACGCCATTGCATTCGACTCGCTTCTCGAAGGAGCGTCCCTCGTCATCACGGGCGAGGGACGGATAGATGCCCAGACAGCAGCGGGAAAGACAGCCGCAGGAATCCTGAGGCATGCCGCACGGAAAGGAATCCCCGTCATCGCCATAGGCGGGTCTGTAGCGATGTGCCGGGAGCTTAAAGAGATGGGATTTATCGGCATATACTCCATCATAAACGCTCCGGTGAGCCTTGAACAAGCCATGCGGCAGGATTGGGCCACTGCCCGCATCCGATGCACGGTAGAGCAAATCCTGACCACCATGAAACATTGCACCGGGACTTTGTTGTTTCAAAAAGGCGGAGATTGAAAAATAAAAGTGTAACTTTGCACAGACCAAAAACGACAACGCTTATGGAATTTCCACACGTCGACCTCCCCGTAGACCTGATTGCATGGACAGATGTCACGGAAGACATCCTGAACATCTACAAGCAATCGTGCCGGCTGAAAGCATGTATCTTCGCCTTGTGCACCGAAGGCTCCATCACGGTATCCATCAATCTTATGGATACCGAAATCAAGCAAGGCGACTTCATCATACTGCTTCCGGGCACCATCATCCAGTTTCACGGGCAGAAGGAGAAAGTGCGCATCTGCTTTGCCGGATTTTCCGAACATTGCCTCAACGGAGTCAACATCATCCAGTCCACCATGAGCTCGTACTCCAAGATTATAGAAGCTCCCGTGATACCGCTCAACGAAACCGTCGCTTCCTATTTCCGGGATTACTTCGCATTGCTTGCCCGCATATCCACCGGGCCGTACATGCCCAAGACGCGAATGGCGCAGAACGTGCTGGACACCCTGCTTTATGGTGTCAACGAGCTATACAGCAGCCGTCCCGACTCCCAAAACAGGATTAAAAGCCGGAAAGAGGAAATCTACCGTGAGTTCATACAACTGGTCATCGAGAACTACACCACCGAACGCCGCGCGCAGTTCTATGCCGCGAAACTGGGCATATCGCTGCAACACCTCAGCACCACCATCAAGCAGGTGACCGGGAAGAATGTGCTGGACCTCATTGCGCATGTCGTCATCATCGACATAAAAGCCAAACTGAAATCCACGGACATGACCATCCAGGAGATAGCCTATTCGCTGAACTTCCCCAGCGCCTCGTTCTTCGGCAAGTATTTCAAGCGGCACTTGGGAATGAGTCCGCTGGAATACAGAAACAGTTAACCCCTACCCCTTCACCGGCATGATGCAGGAGAGCGCTATGACCGTTACAGCCAGCATGGGCGTCAACAGTATTCCGTACACCGGATAGAGAATGCCCGCAGCTACCAGCACGCCTGCCAGATGAAAGGCCGTTGTCCGGAAAAAGTTACGGCGCATCAGCCGGAGCGTATGGCGGGACAGGCCGAACAGCCGGGGGAGCGACTGCAAATCGGCGGATTTCATCACTATCATAGCCTTGTCCGCCAGTCCATCACCGGCACTTGCACCCGCAGCAATACTTACATCGGCGACAGCCAGCGCCTGTGCGTCGTTGACGCCGTCGCCCACCATAACCACCTTCTTCCCCTGCAAGCGGAGTTCGCGGATAAAGGCCTCCTTATCCTCCGGCTGGGCGTCGGACATGTAACGGATGATGCCCAGCTTCCCCGCTATGGTCGAAGCGGTACGCTCACCGTCGCCCGTCAGCATACAGATGTCCAGTCCCTGCCCCCTAAGCTCTTTGACTACACCGGAAGCGGTCGCTTTCAGTCTGTCCTTGACGGCTATTATGGCAAGCAACTCATCCTCACGCCCGAAGTAAACGATGCTGTTTCCCTCCGATTCATACTCCACCAGCATATCTCCCAGCACATCGGAAAGATAAGCCCGATAGTCTTTCAGCAGTTTATGGCTGCCCACCCAATATTCCGTACCGTTGCAGAGGGATTTCACCCCCTTGCCTTTCAGCACCCCGCAGCCGTCCAGCGGTGCGGGAGTTATGCGTTCTTCGCGCAGGGCGGCGGTAATGGCTGCTGCCAGCGGGTCGGGCGAGTTCATTTCCGTAGCCAGCAATATCCGCTTGAAATCCTCTTCCTGATACTGCGCCCACAGCCAGGCGGTGACCGTAGGCTGCCCCTCGGTCAGCGTGCCGGTCTTGTCAAAGACCACTACATCGGCCTTGTCCAGCCGCTCCAGCGCCAGGGAGTCCTTTATCCGGATGTGCATATCGGCAGCCCTGCCTATGCCGCGCGTCAGGGCAAGCGGAGCAACCAGCCCCAGCGCACACGGGCAGGCGACGATAAAAACGGAAACGACCGCATAGAACGCATGCGGCACAGCGGTCATACCGCCCCAGAATATCCAGATAAAAAACACGGCAACCGCCGTTCCCGCCAGGACGGGAAAGAAAATCCGGGCTATGCGGTCTGCACCGTGCCGCTCTTCGGGCAGGAAGCGGAACACCTTGCCGGTGAGCCCCACCGCTACAACCAGCACCGCCACTTCGTAGTAGACATACGGGTGAAGCCCCACCCTGAGCCAATAGTCCGGAAAGAACATGTTGAACAGACTGAAAAGGAAAGCAACGGAAGCGCCGAAGGCAATCAGCGTATCCAGCCCGATGCGCCCCGCACAAAGCTGCTTCCGGGCGGCCGCATAGAAAGCGTTTCCCGGAAACAGCAGCACAAGGGCAGCCAGCGACATCTGTATTTCGTTGACATAGGGCACCTCACCGCCGAAGACGGAAAGCAGCGACAGCAATACGGCAAGCGCCCACGCGGCGGCGGCCTTCATCTTCAGGCAGCGGTACCGGCTGTTCCGTTCTTCCATCTCACGTTGTTCCATACTACCGGCATGTTCCGCGCCGTGCAGTTTCTGCGCAGAACATACGTTCTTCAATATATTGTTCATTCTATATAAACTTTAGGGGGTTGTTACTCTGAACTTAGTAAACAACCGGAACGGAGCGTTTGTTCAATTCCTCCTTCCCCTCCGGCCTGCACGCAAGCTGTGGCGCGCATTGCGGAACGGGAATATCCGTCTTGTGAGGCGCACGGGCGGGGATTGCCGGAGATAGGAAGTTTTAACCGCCTGCCGGGATTATTTTTTTCCTTTTTATGCGTGGAGTTCACTAATAAGTTCTATATTTGTCGATAAAGTTTCCTGAATGAAATGTTGTTTTATAAACGAAATCCAATATGAAAAAACAAACTGTCAGCCTACTTGTCCTTCTGCTTGCGGCAAGCGGCTTTTTCTTTTCCTGTGGTAACACCATGAACAAAAACGCCGGAGCGCTGGAGTTCGACAGCATACAAGTGAACGAAACCGCCCATCTCTTCGGTGATACCGCCAAGCCGGCATGCAACCTTATCATCAACCTTGCGTACGCTTCCCAATCTTCGGACGGGAAGATGAAGGACAGTCTGAACACCTATTTCCTCTCCGCCTGCTTCGGCGAGAAGTACATGGGCATGACTCCCGAAGAAGCCGTAAAGAAGTACACCGAAAAGTACGTGGGCGACTACCGCAAAGACCTGGAACCGATGTACCGCAAAGACGAGCAGGACAAGGAGAATGCCGGAGAGATAGGGGCATGGTACTCCTACTATAAAGGCATCGAAAGCCATGTGCAACTGTACACCGGGCATCTGCTCGTTTACCGCATCGACTACAACGAATACACCGGCGGCGCACACGGCATCTATATGTCCACCTTCCTCAACCTCGACCTGCGCACACTCGCTCCCATCCGCCTGGACGACCTGTTTGCCGGCGACTACAAGGAGCAGCTCACCGACCTCCTTTGGAACCAGCTTATGGCGGACAACAAAGTAGCCACCCGCCAGGAACTGGAAGATATGGGATACGTCACCACCGGCGACCTCACGCCTACCGAGAACTTCTACCTGGGCAAGGACGGCATCACATTCTATTACAATGTCTACGACATCGCCCCCTACGTAATGGGCCCCGTAAAGATAACACTACCGTACGAAATGATGCAGCACCTGCTGAGCGACGAAACAATGGCGCTGAACGACGTGCGCAACCCATAACCCATAACTTTTATAACTCATAACACAACAATGGAACTTATCCTGAAATACTTTCCCGACCTGACAGAGGAGCAGAAAAGGCAGTTCGCCGCCCTCTACGACCTCTATACGGACTGGAACTCCAAAATAAACGTCATCTCGCGTAAAGACATTGAAAACCTGTACGAGCACCACGTGCTCCACTCCCTGGGCATAGCCAAGGTAATCCGCTTCAAGCCGGGTACGAGAGTCATGGACTTAGGCACGGGAGGCGGCTTTCCGGGCATCCCGCTGGCGATACTCTTTCCCGAAGTGCAGTTTCACCTGGTGGACAGCATCGGCAAGAAAGTGCGCGTGGCCACCGAGATAGCCGGCAGCATCGGACTGAAAAACGTAACCACCCGCCACGCACGCGCCGAAGAGGAAAAACAACTGTTCGACTTCGTGGTGAGCCGTGCCGTAATGCCCCTTACCGACTTGCTGAAAATAATCCGCAAGAACATCTCGCCCAAACAGCAGAACGCACTGCCCAACGGACTCATCTGCCTCAAAGGCGGAGAGCTGGAGAGAGAGACGATGCCCGTGAAGAACAAAACCACGATGTGGAACCTCAAGGAATTCTTCGGGGAAGAGTTCTTCGAGACCAAAAAGGTGGTGTACGTGGCAAACTGAACGAGCACTCCGGAAAGCTAATGTAGCACTCTGGAAAGCTGAAGTGGCACTCTGGAAAGCTAATGTAGCACTTTAGAAAATTAATGTAGCACTTTAGAAACCGTAACAAACAACATATCGAATTAAACGCCTATATATACGCCATGAAGATAAAGAGATTTGAATTTAACATGTTCCCGGAAAACTGCTACGTGCTGTGGGACGAAACCCTGGAAGCCGTAGTTATCGATCCCGGCTGTTTCTACGAAGAAGAGAAACAGGCTTTAAAGAACTTTATCATCAGCAACGGGCTGCAAGTGAAGCACCTGCTGAACACGCACCTGCACCTGGACCACATCTTCGGCAACCCCTTCATGCTGAAAGAATTCGGACTGAAAGCGGAAGCCAACCAGGCGGATGAGTTCTGGATTGACGAAGCACCCAAACAAAGCCGCATGTTCGGTTTCCAGTTGCCGGAACCGCCCGTACCGCTGGGCACTTACCTGCACGACGGCGACATCATCACCTTCGGCCATACGGAGCTGGAAGCCATCCACGTGCCGGGACACTCGCCGGGCAGCCTGGTGTACTACTGCGCGGCAGAGCACTGCATGTTCTCCGGCGACGTACTGTTTCAGGGCAGCATCGGCCGTGCCGACCTTGCCGGCGGCAACTTCGACGAACTGATAGAACACATATGCAGCCGCCTGTTCATACTGCCCAGCGAAACGGTTGTCTATCCGGGGCACGGAGCCCCCACAACCATCGGCACCGAAAAGGCGGAGAACCCGTTCTTCAGGTAAGCCTCCCCCCGTTCTCCGGATAAAAAAGCCCGCCGCAGAAAGCGCAGGACACCGGTCCTTCCGCAGCAGACGCAAGTACCGGCCCGCCTCCTGCGGCGAAAACAATAAACTTCTAAATCATTACCGTTATGAAAAACGACCTATTGGCTAACCGCCACATCGGCATCAGCAAAAAGGACGAAGAGCAGATGCTCCGCAAAATCGGAGTGAGCAGCCTGGACGAGCTGATTGATAAAACCATCCCCGCGAATATCCGTCTCAAAGAACCGCTGGCACTGCCCGAAGCCATGACCGAATACGAGTTCGGACAGCACATCGCGGCACTGGCAGCCAAAAACAAACTCTACACCACTTACATCGGCATGGGGTGGTACAACACCGTGACGCCTGCCGTAATCCAGCGCAACGTGTTCGAGAACCCCGTCTGGTACACCTCCTATACGCCCTACCAGACCGAAGTGTCGCAAGGACGCCTGGAAGCCCTGCTGAACTTCCAGACCGCCGTATGCGACCTCACCGGCATGCCCCTTGCCAACTGCTCCCTGCTGGACGAGGCAACCGCCGCCGCCGAAGCCGTGACGATGATGTACGCCCTGCGCCCGCGCGATATGCAGAAGTCGGGAGCCAACGTGGTGTTCGTGGACGAAAGCGTATTCCCGCAGACACTTGCCGTTGTCACCACCCGCGCCATCCCGCAGGGCATCCAAATACGCACGGGCAAGTACGACGAAACGGAACTCACACCCGACACCTTTGCCTGCATAGTGCAGTATCCGAATGCCGGCGGAAACATAGAAGACTACCGCGCATTCGTGGAGAAAGCGCACGCCGCAGGCTGCAAAGTGGCGGTTGCCGCCGATATACTGAGCCTCGCCCTGCTCACCCCGCCGGGAGAATGGGGAGCGGACATCGTATTCGGAACCACCCAGCGGCTGGGTACGCCGATGTTCTACGGCGGCCCGTCGGCAGCTTATTTCGCCACACGCGACGAGTACAAGCGCAACATGCCGGGACGCATCATCGGCTGGTCCAAAGACAAATACGGAAAACTGTGCTACCGCATGGCGCTGCAAACCCGCGAACAGCACATCAAACGCGAGAAGGCCACTTCCAACATCTGTACCGCACAGGCATTGCTGGCCACGATGGCAGGCTTCTATGCCGTATACCACGGGCCGGAAGGCATCCGCACCATCGCCGGACGCATCCACAGCATCGCCGCATTCCTGGAACAGGAAATCAATAAATTAGGATACAGGCAGATGAACGCCCAATACTTCGACACGCTCCGCTTCGCCCTGCCCGACAATGTATCGGCACAGCAAGTGCGCACCGTTGCCCTGAGCAAGGAGGTGAACCTGCGCTACTTCAAGAACGGTGACGTGGGCATGAGCATTGACGAAACCACCGACCTCGCCGCAGTAAACGTACTGCTCTCCATTTTCGGCATCGCCGCCGGAAAGGACTATACCAAAGCCGCCGACATCCCCGAAAGCTGCACCATTGCGGAAGCGTTCCGCCGTCAGAGCGCGTACCTGACGCACGAGGTGTTCAACAAATACCACACGGAGACGGAGATGATGCGCTACATCAAGCGGCTGGACCGCAAGGACATCTCACTGGCGCACTCCATGATTTCGCTCGGCTCGTGCACCATGAAGCTGAACGCCGCCGCGGAGATGCTGCCCCTCAGCCGTCCGGAATTCATGGGCATGCACCCGCTCGTTCCCGAAGACCAGGCGGAAGGCTACCGCGAGCTTATACACAACCTCAGCGAGGAACTGAAAGTGATAACCGGATTTGCCGGCGTAAGCCTGCAACCCAATTCCGGCGCTGCCGGAGAGTATGCGGGGCTGCGCGTAATCCGCGCCTATCAGGAGAGCATCGGGCAGGGACACCGCAACAAGGTGCTGATACCCGCTTCGGCGCACGGCACCAATCCGGCTTCCGCCGTCCAGGCCGGTTTCACCACCGTTACCTGCGCCTGCGACGAACAGGGCAACGTTGACATGGCCGACCTCCGCGCCAAAGCCGAAGAGAACAAGGACAGCCTTGCCGCGCTGATGATTACCTACCCCTCCACCCACGGCATCTTTGAAACGGAAATCGTGGAAATCTGCCAGATTATCCATGCCTGCGGCGCGCAGGTGTATATGGACGGCGCCAACATGAATGCACAGGTAGGGCTGACCAACCCCGGATTTATCGGCGCCGATGTATGCCACCTGAACCTGCACAAGACATTCGCGTCTCCTCACGGCGGCGGCGGACCGGGCGTAGGCCCTATCTGCGTGGCAGAGCATCTGGTTCCGTTCCTGCCGGGACACGGACTGTTCGGCAATGCCGCCAATGAAGTAGCGGCAGCACCCTTCGGCAGCGCGGGCATCCTGCCCATCACCTACGGCTACATCCGCATGATGGGTGCGGAAGGGCTGGCACGCGCCACCCAAACGGCCATCCTGAACGCCAACTACCTGGCTGCATGCTTCAAGGATACCTACGGCATCGTTTATCGCGGGGCAAACGGCTTTGTCGGCCACGAAATGATACTGGAGTGCCGCAAGGTGCACGAGGAAACGGGCATCAGCGAAAACGACATCGCCAAGCGACTGATGGACTACGGCTATCATGCGCCTACCCTCTCCTTCCCCGTTCACGGCACGCTGATGATAGAACCCACGGAGAGCGAAAGCCTTGCCGAACTGGATAACTTCGTACACGTAATGCTCGCCATCTGGCAGGAGATTCAGGAAGTGAAGAACGGCGAAGCGGACAAGAACGACAATGTGCTGGTAAATGCCCCGCATCCCGAATACGAAGTGGTGGCCGATACATGGGAGCACAGCTATACCCGGCAGAAAGCCGCCTATCCGATAGAAAGCGTACGCGACAACAAGTTCTGGGTGAACGTGGCACGGGTGGACAATACGTTGGGCGACCGCAAACTGCTGCCTACGTGCTACGGGTGCTTCGAATAGGGTAGTGAAATATACCCGATGATTTTTTTAGGCACGGATTACACGGATTTCACGGATTTACTTGATTTTTTCTGTTTCTGCGAAATCTGTGTAATTCGTGAAATCCGTGAAACCTGTGTAATCTGCGAAATCCGTGTAATCCGTGCCTGAAAAAAATACATACCATTTGTTTCCTTGTTTATATATCCCCCCTGCTTTTATGCCACAAATAAATCTATGAGTACCACTCACAAAAGAAAAAGGAACGGTCTCTTTTACAGCAGAGGCGAAGAAACGGTCAACAGCCTGTCTCACGGCATAGGCATCTCGATGGCGGTCATTATCGGGGGATTCTTCCTGATGAAATGCTACCGGGCACAAGACCCGTGGGCGATACTCGGCATGTGGCTCTACCTGTTCGGTATGGGCGGCTCCTACCTGTCTTCCACCCTTTACCACTCCCTGAAGCACCATAACCCGTGGAAACGGCGGTTGCGCCATTGGGACCACGCGGCTATCTACTGGCACATTGCCGGAAGCTTCTCTCCCGTTACACTGATTGCCTTGCGCGATGAGGGGCTATGGGGCTGGGGACTGTTCTGCTTTGTCTGGTTGTGCGCCGTTGCGGGCACTATCATCAGCTTCCGCAAAATGAAAGAACACAGCTATGTGGAAACGGTGTGCTACATCCTTATGGGGCTGTCCGTGCTGGTGGTGTTCAAGCAGCTTTTTGCCGTTGCGCCCGTGTCCTGCTATTGGATTATCGGCGAAGGGGTATGCTATATAGGCGGTGCGGCGTTGTATTCCATACGCAGCGTGCGCTATATGCACTCGGCTTTTCATTTCTTCGTACTGGCGGGGTCGGGCTGCCACCTTGTTGCCGTATGGTACATTCTGGCGGGGATATAAACAGGCTCTCCGCCTATACATGATACATGATACATGCACCGTCAGCGGATTACGGTTACCGTGCCTGCTGCCAGCTTCTTCTCTTTCACGGGAGCGTCCGCAGGGGCATAGCCCAAGGCGGCACAGCCGTACACACGGTGATTTTCGGGGATGCCGAGACGGGTGAGGAAAGCACGCACGTCGGGGTCGTCGCAGGTCTGCCCCAATTGGTTAATCCAGCAAGAGCCGATGCCCAAAGACTTGGCGGCAAGGAAAATATTCTGCAAGGCGCATGCGCAGTCCATAGGCGCCCACCAGCGGGTAGGCTCGTTGGAGACGATGACCAGCGTCGGAGCATGGTAATAGCAACAATAGGTTTCGCTATGTCCGCGCTCCTGCAAATGAGGGTCGTCGCTCTTGGCAAAAGCGCCTTTTATCTTTTCATTCAGTTCGGTCAGCACGGCGGCATTCTGGATGGCGGTGAAATGCCACGTCTGGAAGTTCATGCCGCTGGGGGCATACGCTGCCGCTTCCAGTATAAGGTTCAAATCTCCGACGGAAACCTGCCGTTCCGTATAAGTACGCACGCTGCGGCGCGACTTGATGTTTTCCAATACTTCGTTGCTCATTGTCAGGATATATGTTTTTTTTATGTAAGGAGAGTTAATGCGTCAAGTTTCAGTCTGCCGTTCCGCCTATACGGCGCTAAACAGACGGTCAGCGCTTCACCAATCCTATCTTTACGTTCAGTTTAAAGTAATACACACCGTTCTCCCGCTCCAGGAAGCCGTATTTGTCCTTATCTACCGAACCCTTCTCGAAACGGGTGTTCCGGTAAAGGAAGTCGGCAAAGGTCTGCCGGTCGGACTTATGGTAGCAAAGCACCCCGCCGTCTCCATTGGTCAGCAGCATGCCTTCCACGGCAGAGTCCGTACCGTTGTAAATCTTTGCCGGACGCATGCCCGTTGCAAGCGCCAGCAGGAACTGCTTCATCTTGAACTCGTAGAAGCGGTGCTTGTTTATCAGTTCGTCCTTGATTTTCAGGGGATTCATCTCCTTAATGCGTTCCGTCAGTTCGGCAACACGGGTAATGCCGTCCAGGTGCATGATACGCACCATCTCGGCCAGCATGCGGGGGAAGTGGAGGTCTATCATCAGCAGGTTGCAGCGGAACACACGGTCGGCAACGTCGGAATACTTCAACACGCCGCCCAGACGCTCAATCATCATCATGCGTTCGGCAACTTCCATAGGCGATTCGGGCAAGGCGTTCACCTTGTTTACCGTGGGCACGGCAAACTTCACGCCGCTCTGCTCCAGCTTCAGATTGGCTGTGCGCCCACCGTCCAGCAAAGGATTCATGCGGCTGAGACGACAACGGACGGTGAAGCCCGTGAGCGGAGCATCCGCACTCCAGAAAGCTACGGAGAAGTCGGTACGGTCATCGGTTCTGGACTCCAAGTCGTAGATGTTCACAGCATCCAGAAAGGCTTCCAGCCCTTCGGAAACTTCCACCTCCTCGCCTTGCTCATTTCTGAGCAGATGGAGTATGATTTCCGCCGCATCGCCAAAGTCCGCACGGGGAAACGAAAGCGGCTCTTTTCCTGCCGATGCGGTAAACGTACCGTCCTTCTCCACCGTACCGCTGACAATGCGCACATCCTCTTCCCCGATATAATAGCGGCGCGTGCCGTCATGTTCCTCTCTCTGTATCAGCGCCACAGGCCAATACTTCCTATCATCTCTCTGCGCGTCCGGCGTTCCCGGAAAGACCTTTCCGTCCGCCAGCAGACGGAAGAAGGTATACAGTTCGCCCAGCTCGCGCTTGGTTGCTTCAAATGCCATATCAACTCGATTTTGATTAAATAAGTGTGCAAAGATAAGTAAATCCGTACAAAAGATGTGGAAAACCCGGAGACTTTACGCTTCCTCAAAACGCAAAGTCTCCACCTTCTCCAGACGCGCCCTCAACTTGGGCATTGCCGACTTGCGGATGCGGAGCGTCATGCGGCAGTCCATGTCGTACGACTGCTCCAGCATCTCCGGCTCCTCTTCCTTGACAATGCGCATCACATCGTTCATGAAAGGATACTCGAAAAGGACGGTCACCGTTTCGTCCACCGTCTTTTCAATGACGGTGGCGGCAGCGATGGCCTCGGCAGCGGCAGCCTTATAAGCCACTATCAGTCCGCTGGTTCCCAGCTTTATGCCGCCGAAATAACGGGCTACGACAATCAGGATGTCCGTCAGTCCGTTCGAGTTTATCTGCCCCAGGATGGGCTTTCCCGCCGTACCGGACGGTTCGCCGTTGTCATTGGCACGGAAATCCTTGCGCTCGTGCCCCAGCATATAGGCATAACACACATGGCGGGCATCGTAGTATTTCTTCTGATAAGTTTCCAGATGCGCCTTTACTTCTTCAACCGTACGCACCGGCAAGGCAATAGCGATAAACTTGCTGCGCTTCTCGGTATAAATTCCCTCGGACGGGACGGCTATGGTTTTATACGTATCTTCGCTCATGCCGCAAAGATACTACACTTTTTGCTATCCGCCTTTTGATAGCCGGCAAAAAAAACTTTATCGCGGCAGAAGAAAGAGCCGCTTTTCAGCCGATGCGCCTCCTCACCAGTTGCAGCAACGGCTTCGCCGCAATTATCAGTGTTACGGCAGTAAGTATCATCAGTACGCCGAGCATGATGCGCGGAGTGAGCTGCTCGCCAAACACCACTACGCCGAAGAACAGCGCCGTCACCGGTTCCAGCGCCCCCAATATGGCAGCCGGCGTGGAGCCGATGAGGTGGATGGAGAGCGTCATCAGCACCAACGAAATGATAGTGGGAAACAAAGCCAGCGAAAGGACATTTGCCCACAGCACCGGCGAAGGGACGGGCTGCAAAGCCGTGCAAAAGTCCAGACGCACCACATAGATGCTGATGCCGAAGAGCAAAGCATAGAAAGTGAGTTTCGCCGTAGGCAGCTCCTTGAGTGAAGAGCGGTTCACGCCGACGATGTATATGGCGTAGGTCAGCGAGGAGAGAATAACGAACAGTACGCCCAGCATGCTCAACGTCTTCCCGTCCCCACCCTCGTACAGCAGGGAGATGCCCGTAAATGCCAGCGCTATGGAGAACATCGTGATGAAGGAGACCTTCTCGTGGAAAAACACCGCCATGATGATGGCAACCAGCACCGGATAGACAAACAGGATGGTGGACGCAATGCCCGCATCCATGTAGTTATAGCTCTCAAAAAGAAAGAACGAAGAAAAAGAGAACAGCAGCCCCATTACCGCCAGCGGAAGTATATCCGTCTTCTTCAGCGCAAAGGACTGTTTCTTCACTTTCATCAGGATGCCCAGCATCACAACGGCGAAAAAGTAACGGTAAAAGAGGACGGAATCCACACTCATCCCCGCCCCGTACAAGGGCAATGCAAACAACGGGTTCATGCCGTAACTGGCAGCGGCAACGGCTCCGTAAGTAAATCCTTTAAGACGATTATTGGTCATGGCAGTATCTCTTTCTGAAAAATCGGGCGCAAAGATACCGCTTTTATTGATACTTGGCTCCATGAAGAACTAAAAAGAATCCTGCACAACGCAAGCATGCCGCAAGGGAATTGTTCATGCCCCGTTCTTCATTTTATAATACAGCATACCCACCGCATCCGCCAGCAGCCAACCGATGGGAATAGACCACCAGATGCCCGTTACCCCGACAGAAGGAATAGCCGCCAGTAGGTAGGAAAGCGCCACGCGAGTGCCCAGCGAAATCACCGTGAGCACGACCGACATCCCCGGCTTCCGGACAGCCCGGTAATAGCCGTAAAGCAGGAACAGAATGCCGATGCCGCAGTAAAACGCACCCTCTATGCGCAGGTACTCCACTCCGGTAGCAAGGATTTCCGTTTCGCCCGGATGAACGAAAATCAGCATCAGCGGTTCTGCAAAGACGAACACGAGCACGGAGACGATAATCGAAAAGATAACCGTAGTAAGCAAGGCGCTGCGGACACCCCGGCGGATACGCCCGTAACGTTTCGCCCCGAAGTTCTGCGCGATGAAAGTGGAAAAGGCGTTCCCGAACTCCTGCACGGGCATGTATGCAAAGGAGTCTATCTTGACGGCAGCGGCAAAGGCGGCCATGACTGCCGTGCCGAAGCTGTTGACCAGCCCCTGTATCATCAGGATGCCGAAATTCATGACCGACTGCTGCACACAGGTCAGTGTGGAGAAAGAGACTATCTCTTTCAGGCTGCCACGGTCGAAGCGCATGTCCCCGATATGCAGCCGCAGTTCCGGACGCTTCCTCCAGGTATAGAGCACTATTCCCGCAGAAGCGACTCCCTGTGCCATGACCGTGGCTATCGCAGCCCCCTCGATGCCCCAGTCCAGTTGCAGGATGAAAAACAGGTCGAGAACGATATTCAGTGCCACAGAGAGTGCCAGAAACCAGAGAGGAGTTACCGAATCTCCCACCGCACGCAGCATCGCCGCATAGAAATTATAGATAAACGTAAAGACAATGCCGCAAAAGATTATCCACAGGTAACCGCGCATCATGCCGTAAATGTCCTGCGGCACTTGCAGCAAACGGAGAATGGGGTCCAGCCATACGAATACCGCCACATTCAGCACGCACGTGACCGCCCCTATCAGTACGAACGACACGAAAATGCTGCGGCGCAGGGCGGAATGGTTTCCCGCACCGTAATGCAGCGAGAATACCGTGCCGCTGCCGATAGACAAGCCGAGAAGGATGGAGATAAGGAAGACCATCAGCGTATATGCCGAGCCTACCGCCGCCAGTGCATCCGCACCGATGCACTGCCCTACAATCAGCGTATCGGCTATGTTATAGCACTGTTGCAGCAACGAACCCGCCATCATAGGCAGGGTGAAACGCAACAACGTACCCGTTATGCCACCCCGGGTAAGGTCTCCGTTCCGTAACATGATTGTTCACACCCTCTCTCAGGCAATACCCAACAACTTCACTTCGAATATCAGTGTGGAGAAAGCCGGAATAGGCCCGCTGGTGCGTGTGCCGTATCCCACGGTGTACGGGATGTAGACCATCCAGTGGTCGCCCACGCGCATCTGCTGCAAGGCTATCTGCCAGCCGTCGATTACTTCGTTCAGCCGGAAAGCTTCCGGACAGTTGCGCTTCCAGGAATTGTCAAACTCCCTGCCGTTAATGAGCGTTCCCTTGTAATGCACCGACACAATACTGTTTAATCGAGGAGTAGCGCTACTGCCCTGCCCGCTTTCCAGAATACGGTAAAGCACGCCGGCAGCCAACTCCTTTACGCCTTCTTCGGTACGCAGATTTTGCAGGAACTGTTCGTTCTTCAGTTTGTATTCTTCCTTTTTGCCCATATCGTTCTTTTGGTTTTAATAACTAATGCCGAATAACGGTATCTTATTTTGACGGCAAAGGTCGGTATTTTCCGTATACCGGAAAAGGGAATGGCAATATAAAATAGCGAAGGTGCATCAAAACCTGCCAAGTTTCCATGCACCTTCTTCGTATCCGTTCTTTAAAATGATATCTGAATCAGTCCAGTTTATGAATTACCAGTCCCGAACGCAGCTTCGGTTCGAACCAAGTGGTCTTGGGCGGCATGATATTGCCGGTATCGGCAATGTCCATCAACTGCTTCATGGACACAGGATAAAGCGCCAAAGCCACTTTCATCTCACCGCTGTCCACCCGCTTCTTCAATTCGCCCAGCCCGCGGATACCGCCGACAAAGTCGATACGCTTGTCGGAACGGAGGTCTTTGATATCGAGGATTTCATCCAGTATCAGGTTGGACGAAATGGTAACATCCAGCACGCCGATAGGGTCGTTGTCGTTGTAAGTGCCCGGCTTTGCCGTAAGACTGTACCACTTGCCGTCCAGGTAAAGGGAGAAGTTATGCAGGCCTGTCGGCTTGTAGATTTCCGTTCCTTTCTCTTCTACCGTGAAGTTCTTGCCTACGGCAGCCAGGAATTCTTCGGGAGTCAACCCGTTCAGGTCCTTCACCACGCGGTTATAGTCGATGATAGTCAACTGGTTGGCGGGGAAACAGACTGCCATGAAGTAGTTGTACTCCTCGTCTCCGCGATGATTGGGATTCTGTCCGGCTTTCTCCGCACCCACCAGGGCTGCGGCTGCACTGCGGTGGTGCCCGTCGGCAATGTAAAGTGCAGGCATCTTGGCAAACTCTTCGGTTATGACCTCAATATCTTCCTGCCGGTCGATAATCCAGAATGTATGGCCGAAACCGTCGTCCGGAGCCACAAAGTCGTAAACAGGCTTCTGTGCCGTGTAACGGGCAATGACCGCATCCAGCACTGCATTGTCGGGATAAGCGAAGAATACGGGCTCGATGTTGGCATTGTTCACACGGACATGCTTCATGCGGTCTTCTTCCTTGTCGCGGCGGGTAAGCTCATGCTTCTTGATAACGCCGTTCATGTAATCGGGCACGTATGCGCCCACCACCAAACCATATTGCGTCTTACCGTTCATGGTCTGGGCATATATGTAATAGTTCTCCTTATCGTCCTGCACCAGCCAGCCTTTGTCCTGGAACATTTGGAAGTTCTCGGCCGCTTTCCGGTACACACGTTCATCGTGCTCGTCCGTACCGACCGGAAAATCTATTTCGGGCTTGATAATGTGATACAGGGATTTTTCGTTTCCTGCCGCTTCTTCACGCGCTTCGGCGGAATTCAGGACGTCGTACGGACGGGATGCCACCTGCTCTACCAAATCCTGAGGGGGACGAATCCCTTTAAAAGGTTTTATTGTTGCCATGGTTGTCTGAGTATAAATCCATTACTTATTTACGCGGAACTTTTCGCAGCCGTCTTTCAGGAAGCCCACAATCTGTCTGGCAGCGGCAATGCCGGCATTGATATTGGCTTCGGCCGTCTGCGCACCCATCTTCTTCGGTGTGGAGAAGTAACGGCCGGCAAACTTGGCGGCAAATGTATCATTGGCTGCGGGCATAATGTCGGTCATGTACTTCAAGTCGGCACGTTCTTCCATCAGTTGTATCAACTCGGCTTCATTGATAACTTCCTTGCGGGCGGTGTTCACCAGCAGACCGCCTTTCGGCATCCTGCCCACCAAAGCATAGTTAATGGAGTTCTTGGTTTCCGCCGTTGCGGGAATGTGCAGCGAAACGATGTCGCAGGCAGAATAAAGTTCCTCGGCCGAAGCCACAGCCTTTACACCGTCTTTCTCGATGACCTCTTTCGGGCAGAAAGCGTCGAATGCGTAAATGTCCATGCCGAAACCTTTGGCTATGCGGGCTACATTGCGGCCTACGTTACCGTAAGCATGAATGCCCAGCTTCTTGCCTTTCAGCTCCGTACCGGAAGTACCGTTGTACAGATTGCGGACAGCCATTACCATAAGCCCGAAAGCCAGTTCGGCCACAGCGTTGGAGTTCTGCCCCGGAGTGTTCATCACACATACATTGTGGGCGGTTGCGGCATCCAAGTCCACATTGTCATATCCCGCACCGGCACGCACTACGATTTTCAGCTCTTTGGCGGCATCCAAAACCTCGGCATCAATAATGTCGCTACGGATAATAATGGCATTGGCATCTTTCACGGCTTCCAGCAATTTTGCCTTATCGCCATATTTCTCCAGCAAGGCAAGTTCATAGCCTGCTGCTTCAATTTCTTTGCGAATACCGTCTACTGCAACTTTTGCAAACGGCTTGTCTGTTGCAACTAATACTTTCATGATTCAATGGTATTAAAAAAAGATTCACCACAGAACCGCACGAAGTTTCACAGAGTTTTCCTTTTCATTTCATCTCTGTGGGACTCTGTGCCCTCTGTGGTGAACAAATATTATTAATGAAGTTTCTCAAATTCCTGCATGCAGTCTATCAAAGCCTGTACGCTTTCCTTCGGCATGGCATTGTAGCAAGATGCACGGAAACCGCCTACGGAACGGTGTCCCTTGATACCTACCATACCCTTTTCGGTAGCGAATTTCAGGAAGTCGGCTTCCAGTTCCTTGTATTCGGGAGCCATTACGAAACAGATGTTCATGCGTGAACGGTCTTCTTTGGCGGCAGTACCCACGAACATCTTGTTGCGGTCTATCTCGGCATACAGCATATCCGCCTTTTCGATGGCGCGACGTTCCATTTCCTTCACACCGCCCTGAGCCTTTATCCAGCGCAATGTCTGCAATGCCGCATAGATAGGAACAACGGGAGGAGTATTGAACATTGAACCGCCGTCGATATGAGTCTGATAGTTCAGCATGGTCGGGATGTAACGGGACACCTTGCCTACCGCATCATTCTTCACGATGACGAATGTTACGCCCGCAGGAGCCAGATTCTTCTGTGCACCGCCATAGATACAGATGTATTTGGACACATCAATAGGACGGGAGAAAATATCGGACGACATATCGGCAATCATAGGAACGTTTACGTTCAGGTCTTCCTTCAATTCCGTGCCATAGATAGTATTGTTGGTGGTGATATGGAAATAGTCCACATCGGCCGGTACCGTATAATCTTTCGGAATGTAAGTATAAGTGGCTTCAGCAGAAGAGGCAACCTCTACAACCTCGCCAAAACCTTTGGCTTCCTTCATGGCTTTCTTTGCCCACACACCCGTATTGAGGTAAGCGGCCTTCTTTTCGAGGAAGTTGAAAGGTATCATGCAAAATTCCAGACTTGCACCACCTCCCAGGAACAGCACCGAATAGCCTTCCGGAATGTTAAGTAGTTCTTTGAACAGTGCTACGGCTTCGTCCACTACGGGCTGGAAGTCTTTAGCGCGGTGGCTAATCTCCATAAGAGACAGACCGGATCCATTGAAATCTAAAATAGCCTTCGCCGTATCCTCTATCACCTCACGCGGAAGAATGGAAGGTCCTGCGTTGAAATTATGCTTTTTCATTTGAAGTTTGTTTTGGTTATACAATTTCGTTCGTTTATGTCTTTCGACATGGCGAAATTACGGAATTATTTCTGCATTGCAAATCTTTCCTTATAAATTTTCTTCTTTATCGCGTATTTGCCTTACTTTTTATTGGTATATACAAGAAATATACGCCAAACTGTTATGTATACTTAACAAGGAAAGTATTAAAAAGTAAACTGAAAGATAGAAGCTGAAAAAACTTTCTACCGGGAATAAAAACTGAAAAAAAAGTGCATGATTATCAAAAACAAGCTATTTTCCCATGCTTAATAACATCACCGGATATGCTTCATAACATACTGTCAACGAGCTTCTTCTATCAAAGTCTTCATCCCCTTGATTTTTTCCCCGCGCAGCAGTGTAAGCAATTGCTTCACTTTGCTGCGGCGGACTGCCACGAAAGCATAGTGCTCCTTCACATCCACCTGTCCTACATCTTCGCGCACCAGCCCGCCTTTCTTATACAGGAAGCCCACAATGTCCACCTTGTTCAGTTTGTCTTTCTTGCCTTTGCCTATATATAAGGTAGTCCAGCGGGGTTTGGCAGGTTTCGGCGTCTGCTCCGGCAATTCGAATACGGAGAGCTCCTCCGGAAGATAATCGGGCAGACGCTCTTCGACATGCAGAAGCAGGAAAGACGAGCCGCGCGCTTCCCAGCGTGCCGTGCGTCCGTTACGGTGCGTAAAGGCTTCTTCGTTGACGGGCATGTGATAGTGCACCACGTTGTCGATGCCCGGAATATCCAATCCGCGTGCGGCAAGGTCGGTCGATACCAGGACGGGGCAACTGCCGTTGCGGAACTTATAGAGCGCCCGCTCGCGGTCGTCCTGTTCCATACCGCCATGAAAAGCATCGCAAGGGAATTTCTTCGACTTCAGATAGGATACCGTACGCTCCACGCTCTCGCGATAGTTCACGAATACCAGTGTAGAACGGTCGCCCAGCGTACAGAGCAGCCGGTACAATGTCTCCAGCTTGTCTTTTTCGGGAGAGATTACCTTCTGCAAGTCCAATCGTCCGGATACGGTTTCGCCCGAAAGAAAATTCAGCTTGACAACCTGCGGTGACGATTCCCCTCCGCCCACTCCGGTAAACTGCGGGATTTCCTCTGCATCCGTTGCCGACAGCAATACCCGTTTCTTCAAGGCAGGCAACTGTCCTATAACTTCCGCCATCTCATCGTGAAAGCCGAATTCAAGGCATTTGTCAAACTCATCTATCACCAATGTGGTTACAAAGCGGGTATCGAAGTTCTGCTTCCGCAAATGGTCGTTCATACGTCCGGGAGTGCCGATGATAACGGCAGGGTTAATGCCCCTCATCGTACGGTGCTCGTCCATTGCCGGACGTCCGCCGTAGCAGCTCATCGCCTTGAAAGGGACGTTCATCGACTTGAATACGTTTTCTATCTGCAAGGCAAGCTCGCGCGACGGTACGAGCACCACCGCCTGTACGCCCTGCACATCGGCTTTGAGCGATTGCACCAGCGGCAGCAGGAATGCCAGTGTCTTGCCCGACCCCGTGGGCGACAACAGGACGAGGTCCTTATCCGATTGATAGGCATCCCGCGCTGCTTCCTGCATCGGGGTGAGTTGCTCTATCCGTAAGTTACGAAGTATGTCAGATTGTTCCATAAAGTACTTTGGTTTAATGGAGCAAAGATACGAAAAGATTGGCGGAAAACGAGGTGATGGTTTATAATGTTTGCCCACGCACGCTGCCAACCGTTTTCCGCCGATGTACTAAAAAGCCAGAACGGCACGTACCCGGTTAGACGTAAGGTCCTTACGGTCCATATTCACATTGCCGCTAAGCATATAGACCATGAACGCAATCTTTTCATTGTACCGATATGACGAGGATGACCAGTAAACCGCCCCTGCCACCTTTTCGGCATCTATGCCCGATACAGACAAGGCGGACAATTTTTCATTGACCGTATCAATATTACTGCCGGGACTGTCTGTACCGCCATACGTACCGGAGTCCGCCCAAGCGGACTGCCAGCCCGAACAAAGAGTGGAAAGCTCGCGAACGGAAGGAAAATACCAACCGCTGCTGCCGGCAGGAGCAGGATTGGCAGTGGCATATTCAGCCACCAATCCGTAGGCTTCGATGAGATTGCCGCTATGACTGTCTTTTTCATTCCATTCTTTCATTTGCAATGTATTGCCATATCCGCATATATCATTCGCATCGGCAACGCTCATACCGGTCGGAGTATAGTTTCGCTGCCAATAAGTACGGTTGCCCGCATCTTTCAAGGCAACCACCAGCCCGTGAATATCATCCGACTTATAATTATCAGCGTTACCGCCACCTAATATTTCCTTCAAATGGCTATCCTTTGCCACAATATCGCCTACATAAAAGACGATGCCGACAGGAATCCTATCGGGATTACCGCTGATGATCTGACCCGAAACAGAACCGTCGCTATAATAGTAATCACCGGATTTGGGAACAGTCAGGGCACGAGTGGAAACCGTTTTACCACCTTCCTGCCCTACAAGAGTCACTTCCAAAAGGGCACTTTCGTCCTCCCCTATGCCCACGGGCATTGTCACAGTTACTTTCGCGTCTCCTTTGTAACTGCCGTCAGCATTGAAAGTCGGCTTTGTTACAGCGACCTGCCACGAGCCTGTAGCTGCGCGAGTCTGAATATCCGTATTCGAATCCTTACTGATGATTTGAGCCATAATGGCGGTATAGTCGTTCTTGGAAAAAGCATCAGGAAGTACAAGAGGAATTTCCGTCACCTTGTGGGTAACAACCAGTGCGGCATTCCGTACAGCTTTCGCATCATCACCGATATAAAAAGTCCGGTAAAGGGGAAATGAAATTTCCGTATCGGTTTCTTTTCCATCGGCATCGGTATTGGTTATGATAACAATGACCGGGTCGCTGCTATCATCAACCTTGATAGAGCAGGAAGTGCCGTTTACTCCGTTCGTACCGTCTTTACCCACAGCCTTTACTCCCGTGGGCATCCAGTTAGTAGCGTTGTCGGTGGATATTTCCCATTCATTATTATCTGCATTAATCCGGACTTGCGGGGCAATGGCATCATCACCTTTTACTCCTGCATCCCCCTGTTTTCCCTGTTCACCTGTGACACGCAGGGGGTTGCCGTTACCGTCTTTTATATAATCACCGTCAAGTGTCCAGTAATAGATGCCGTTGTCTTCTTTGACACCGATATCAGGCGCATTACCCGGTATTCCGGTAGCACCTGTCTCCCCTTTATCTCCTTTGACACCGTTCTTTATGGTTATGGCTCCGCCTTTCATGAAGTTTATCACGTAGCCGGCTCCGTCGGCCAATTCGCTGACACTTGTCACATAGTCATTATCCTCAAGGGCGGAGAAAAGATTTTGCAGACTCGCAATTTGTCCGTTTATTGCCCTTTGCCACTCTTCCAGAGCAGAAAGGCGGGTGTCAAGTTCTGCTTGTTTGGCACGTATTTCATCAAGGTCTTGCTTGGTGCAATTGCATAAAGCAAATGTTGCGGCAAGCAACAGGAATAGCATCTTCTTCATAAGTATAAGTTTTAATTTAATATGGGTTTTTAATCAAATGAACGGTTTCTGTCATTTCAAAGTCCAGAGTATGCCGAATTGGGGCATCCACAGGACATTATGGCGTGTATGCCCGTAAGGTGTAGTGATACCATCGAATTTATTATCGGTCATCCACAGCAAGTTGTTCTTCAGTTGCAGACTCCAATCGGAAGCGATACGATAACGGAAACTCAAGGCTCCGCCTAAGCCGAGAGAAACCGTATTCGGCCGGATAGTTCCATTGGAAAACCGGGTGTCGGTTGCCTTATTATATATGTCGGCTTTGAAGAATTGCCCATAGACGGTAGGAGTCAGAACAGCCTGGAACCGGCTGTACAAGGCACGGACACCAAGAAAACGATTGAAATATATATCCAAACCCAAACCTATATTTACTACGGATATTTTAGAGTAAAGTTCTTTGTAAGGTCGGGAGCAGTCAGTTCCGTCAGAATAGGCCGTCATACCGGAAGGAGAGAGTTGATAATGCTGTGCATAGTCTCGCGCACCTGCCTTGCCCTGTGCATAGTCTGCAGAAAGATTTGCCCCAAAGAAATCGGAGAAACGGTAATCAGCTTGTAGGCCTGCGGATATGCCAATGTAGGTTTTATCGGCAGACATGGAAAGCATATCACCCCAAAAGAAAGGAATACCGATGTTCAAACCAAGAGTCCAGCCTCGAAAGGAAAAGGTTACACTTGAATCGGATACGTTTGCGGATGTGGAGAGAGGAGATTCCACGTTGCGATCCGAATAACAGTTGTCAGTAACTGCCGGGGCTTCGTAAAGGTCTACTTTGGAAGTGCAAAGTTCTACTTTAGAAGTGTAAAGTTCTACTTTAGAATCACCACATTTCACATTGTCATTCAAAGAAGAGCCAGGCATTCTTTCTCCCATCACCGGCAGATCATCAACCGCTTTATCTTCCGGCAACACAATGCGTACAAACACTACATCATCCGCTTTCCCGTTGTCGCCCGTGAAGTTTGTAGTATGAAAACAATCTTCACACAAGCCGTTACGCACTATCATTTCCGCTTTTACGCGGTTGCTGCGTTCACGCACAAGACGGCGGTTCTCTTTAGCGGCCGATGCAGACCGGCAGAAACCGCTGACAAATACAGGGATATTCCCTGCAAGAATATCTTTCTGATGCTGTTTTAGCAGAGCAGATAATCTTTCCAGCTCTGCACTGTTTTCCTTGTAGGGGACGTAGAACATTCCCTGTTCAGGAACGAAGCGGAATGTGTACAGGCTGTCTCTTTCAGCTCCCTGCATTACAATGTAAGGTGAAAATGATAAAAGTACAGCCAGTAGCATTACCGGCAATGCGGCAAATAGCCGCGCCGATGATGCTGTCAGTAATTTCGTCAGGATACAAATGGAGATGCGTTTTCTTTTCGTCATGTGCCATATTATTAAGTTAAACATACAAAAAACGTGAGTCGCTGTATCTGTTTATCCTACAATCAGGCCTTCGCATTGCCCAGTACTTGGATAAACAACAGCCACTCACGCCATTTTGTATATAGATACGACACTCCCGTATATCCCGGAAGAGAAGTAGATATATAACACAGACGTGAGCGTTGTTGTTATCATCTTCAAGTACTTTTCAAAGTTGCGAAGTTTGATTGTAGAAGATAATTTCAATAACGCTTCTTAAAAAACAACAGTTCCATTGCACCCAACGGGACTGCTGCAAAGATAAACAGTTTTTTGTCAGCAATAGCAGGATGGTATGCTTTTTATTTCACTATTTTTTTGAAGATGCACGAAAGATAAGGTTAGCTATTTTTTTGAGAGCAAAAAGAAGAACAACACGGACTTTCTGCACTGCATGAAGTATATTACAATTTATCCCGGTCAAACTCCCGATTTATCCCTGCTAAACTTCAAGTTTATTGAGGATAAACTTTGAGTTTAACAGGGATAAACAAAGGGTACCCACTGGAAAAACAATCAGTATGTACTGAAGAAAAAAACACATGTGTAGAAAAAGAGCCGGTACAGGCGAAGAAAAAACAATGGCAGCAATATGGCTGACTTAAAGTTCCTCTACCACCCAACGCTCGATATTGCGCGTAGTATTACTGAAATTCACCCCTATCTTGAGTACTTTGCGGCTGTCTGCTGCAAAAGGCAGTGCGTACTGCTTGTCGTTAATCTGCTGCAAAGCCTCTTCCGCAGTGCCGTTCAGTTTGAATTCCATTACATAAACGTACTTGTCGGTTTGCAGTACAAGGTCTATCCTGCCCTGCGAAGTGTGATACTCCGCTTTTACATAGAACCCCACCAGTTTGAAAACGATGAAGAGCACATTCTGATAGTGCAGCTCCAGTTCTTTCACCAATTCGTAAGGAGTATCGGCAAAGAAACTTTGCAGGCGGCGGAAGAAAGCATCGGGCTCTCCTCTCTCTATTTCCTGTACAAACTTTTGTATTTCAAACGGTGCTTCAATCTTGTTGAAACGTGTATAGTAAGGTATGAGGAATCTAACAAAACCTTCTTCCACCTCACGATTGGGGAAACCGAGACGATAAATTCCAAAACGTTCATCATACCCCTTTATCGTTAGATAACCGCTCTGGAAAATTACGGGCAACGGTTCCTCATCTCCATAGATACTGTTCAGCACATCGGCATACGTTTCGGCATGCGCCATGTGTTCCAGGTCGTAATGGTAGCGTTTCAACAGTTCTATCAGGTAGGTGGGTGTTCCCGTCTCGAACCAGTAACTGCCGAATTTCTTATATTTAAAAGTATTCAGTAAGCTGAAAGGGTTGTAGATACCTTCGGTGTTCTCTACGAAATGATAGCCGTCATATCTCCGCTTCAACTCGGCACAGGCTTCCTCGTAGGTCATTTTCTGAGCGTCTGCCAACTCGTGAAGCTCTTCTTCAAGATTATCGTGAATCTCCTGTCCGGTTATTCCGCAAAGACCGACATACATTTCCTGCATGGAAATATCATCCAGGTTATTCAAGTCACTGAATACGCTGATCTTGCCGAATTTAGTGACCCCGGTAAGGAAAGCCAGTTTGATACAGCCGTCCATCGTTTTAAGCACACCGTAGAAAGGTTTCAGCGTGTTGCGGTATTCCTTTTGCAGTTCCCCGTTGCCGATAGCCTGGAGCATCGGTTTGTCGTATTCGTCCACAAGGATTACCACACGCTGCCCTGTCTGCTCGCAAGCACGCTTGATGATTCCGGCAAAGCGCAAAGAGTATGTACGTTCGGAAACGTCGGCGCCATAAAGTTTTTCCCATTCGGAAAGGTTCTTCTCCAGTATATTACCCAGACTTTCGGGCGTATCATACCGTTCGATGTTCAAGTCCAGATGCAAAATGGGATGTTCCGTCCAGTCTTTCTCCAGTTTCTCGATGGCCAGTCCCTTGAACAATTCCTTTTTCCCTCGAAAGTAGGCCTCTAAAGTGGAAATCAGAAGACTTTTACCGAAACGGCGCGGACGGCTGAGGAAGTAGTAACTGCCGGTCTTGGCCAACTGATAAACCCAAGCGGTTTTATCAATATAGAAATATCCGTCTTTGCGGATTTTCTCGAAGTTCTGTATTCCGATAGGATATATTTTATTGCTCATACCGTCCACTGTTTTTAGATTACGATAAAGCAAAGATACTCATTTCTTTCGAACCGCCTCTATCCTATGCCCACAAAAAAACTCCGGCAAGAGCCGCAGCCCTGCCGGAGTTTCTTCACTATTTTACTATTATGTGTCTTTGACAACATCGTTTCCTTATCCGCCGAAGTTGTCGAACATCAGGTTCTGAGCCGGAACGCCGAGGTCGTCGAGCATCTTCTCAACGGCTTTGGACATCGGGCCGGGACCGCACATGTAGTATTCGATATCTTCGGGAGCTTCGTGGTCTTTCAGGTAAGTCTCGTAGATTACGTTGTGTACGAAGCCCGGAGTATACTTCACGCCCGCTGCATCGGCTGCCGGATCGGGACGGTCCAGTGCAAGGTGGAACTTGAAGTTGGGGAAATCCTTTTCTATCTGCAGGAAGTCTTCCAGGTAGAACACCTCGTTGAGGGCACGCGCGCCGTAGAAGTAGTTCATCACACGGTCGGTTGTGTGCAGCGTCTTCGTGAGGTGCATAATCTGCGCACGCAACGGAGCCATACCTGCACCACCGCCAATCCACATCATCTCCTTCTTGGAGTCGAAAATCGGATGGAAATCTCCGTAAGGGCCGCTCATCGTTACCTTGTCACCCGGTTTCAAGGTGAAGATGTAAGAGGAAGCGATACCCGGCATCACATCCATGAAGCCCGGGCCCTGGTCTTTCGGCTTGAAAGGCGGAGTGGCGATACGTACCGTCAGCATGATGCGGTCGCCCTCTGCAGGATAGTTAGCCATGGAGTAGGCACGGATGGTTTCTTCATCGTTACGGCATTTCAGGCCGAGCAGACCGAATTTCTCCCATGCAGGCAGATACTCCTCGCCGATAAGGGACTTGTCGATGTCCTTGTCGTAATCCATGGAGAATTTAGGAATCTTAATCTGCGCATAAGAGCCGGGGATGAAGTCCATGTGCTCGCCCTTGGGCAATGCCACGATAAACTCTTTGATAAACGTAGCCACGTTCTTGTTGGAGATAACCTCGCACTCCCACTCTTTGACGCCGAGTACGGACTCGTCGATTTTGATGCCCATGTCGCCCTTCACCTTCACCTGGCAGCCCAGACGCCAGTGGTCCTGAACCTGCTTACGGCTGAAGTGAGGTATTTCGGAAGGCAGAATCTCGCCGCCACCCTCTACAACCTGGCATTTGCACTGTCCGCAAGAGCCCTTGCCACCGCAAGCAGAGGAAAGGAAAATGCCGTTGACAGACAGCGTATTCAGCAGCGTCGAACCGGAAGCGACTTCCAGTTCCTTTTCGCCGTTGATAGTCAATTTCACATTACCGGATGGAACCAAGAAATTCTTGGCTACCAACAGAATAACCACAAGCAGCAGAACAACCACGAGGAATACTCCAATGCTTGCTAATATCAAATTCATATCCATTGTCTTATTCCTTTCTTTTAGATGTTCAAACCAGAGAAACACATGAATGCCATTGCCATCAGACCTACCGTGATGAAGGTAATGCCCAAGCCTTTCAGCGGAGCAGGTACATCAGAGTAAGCCATCTTCTCGCGGATGGCAGCCAGACCCACGATGGCCAGCAACCAGCCGATACCCGAACCCAGTGCATAGGAAACGGCATCGGCAACGCCACCGATAAATTTAGGATCGCTCTCGCCCACGTTGATGCGCTGCTGCATGAAGAGTGACGCACCCATAATGGCACAGTTCACGGCAATCAGCGGCAGGAAGATACCCAGTGAAGCGTAGAGCGAAGGGCTGAAACGTTCCACAATCATCTCCACCAACTGCACGATAGCGGCAATCACGGCAATGAAAAGAATAAAGCTCAGGAAGCTGAGGTCGACGCCTTCAATGATGGCATCGGGACCCAGCACTTTCGTTTGCAACAAGTAGTTGACCGGCAGCGTCACCACCAACACGAAAGTTACGGCAATACCCAGTCCTACGGCAGTCTTTACATTCTTTGATACGGCCAGATAAGAGCACATACCGAGGAAGAATGCAAATATCATATTGTCCACAAAAATGGAGCGGACGAATAAACTTAATAAATGTTCCATAATTCTTTTAATTAAGAACTAAGAATTAAGAATCAAGAATCTCCATACAGTGACGGCACAATCTTCATTCCTCATTCCTCATTCTTCATTTATATTACTTTTCCTGCAATTCTTTATGGCGTGCGCGTTGATACCAGATAATGCAGGCACAGAGAATCAGTGCCATGGGCGGCATCAGCATCAAGCCGTTGTTTACATAACCGATCTTCTGCAAAGGTTCGTAGTTCAGGATGTTGAAACCGAGCAACGTACCCGAACCCAGCAACTCGCGGAAGAAAGCCACGATAACCAGAATCTTGGCATATCCCAAACCGTTGCCCACACCGTCGAGGAAAGACTCCCACGGACCGTTCTGCATGGCAAATGCTTCCAGACGTCCCATAAGGATACAGTTTGTGATAATCAGACCTACATATACGGAAAGCTGCACGCTTACATCGTAAGCAAAAGCTTTCAGAATCTCACTTACAATCGTTACCAATGCGGCAACTACCACCAACTGGACGATGATACGGATACGGTTGGGGATGGTCTTGCGCAACAATGAAATCACTACATTGGAGAATGCCGTAATCACCGTTACGGAAAGCCCCATCACGATAGCCGGTTCCAGCTTGGCGGTAACGGCCAAGGCAGAACAGATACCCAGCACCTGTACGGTAACGGGGTTGTTCAGTCCAAGCGGAGTAGAGAATACTTCTTTATTCTTTTTTGAAAACAATGCTCCCATATTCTTATTTCTCCTCATTATTATTGGTTAAAAAGTTCTTGTAGCTGTTCAGACAGGTTTTCAGCATGGCATCCACACCCACAGAGGTGATAGTACCGCCTGAGATGCCGTCTACCTGATAGTCCGGTTTCTCTACTTTTCCGTTCTTCACAACGCCGAGGGCAATTTCACCGTTCTCCAGTGTCTTCTTGCCCGGAAATTCTCCCTGGAACTGAGGGGTTGCGATTTCCGCACCCAGACCCGGGGTTTCGCTGGCATGAGAGAAGTAAACGCCGTAAACGGTATCCTTGTCGCTGTTCAGGGCCACATACCCCCAGATAGCACCCCAAAGACCTGCACCGTAAACGGGGAATACATATTTCGTCTCTCCGTCCACTTCGGCCACAAACACGTGCAGACGGTGGTTTTCCTTGGCTTCTTTCTCGTAAGCGGTGGCAAATGCGCCGGTGTTCTCGGTCAGCGTACCGTCCTCGTTCATCAGCATATCGCCCTTGATGTACTTATTATATTCTGCATCGGCATCCTCTACATTCTTGATGTTGAGGGCGGCAAGAATCTGCTTCTTCGTATCCAGCTCCACGTTCTTGTTCTGAGTGGCACGCAAAGAAGAACTTACGAATGCCAGCAGGAATGCAACGATAACAACCATTACCGAAGCATAAATGATAGTATAACTGTTACTATTGGTATTCATTTCTTTTTCCGGTATTTTAATTGTTAGACTTAGCGGTTGCACGTTTCTCGCGGCGGCTGATGTTGCTCTGTACCACACAGTAGTCAATCAGCGGAGCGAAGATATTCATCAGCAGGATGGCAAGCATCATGCCTTCGGGATAACCGGGGTTCAGCACGCGGATGATGATAGCCATTGCGCCGATAAGGAATCCGAAGATGTACTTACCTGTTTCCGTACGGGCAGAAGTTACGGGGTCGGTAGCCATAAATACGGCGCCGAAGCAGAAACCGCCCAGCACGAGATGTTCGTACCACGGCATGTTGGCCATTGCAGTGTCCGGACCGATGGTGTTGAACACCCAGCCCATGAATGCACCGCCCACGAACACGGAGAACATCGTTTTCCAGCTTGCGATGCCCGTCCACAGCAGCAGGATGGCGCCGAGGGCGATGGCAATGACGCTGGTTTCACCGATGGAGCCCGGAATAAGGCCGGTCACCATATCCCACGAGAACTCCGGATAAGCGCCCGCAGTAGCGGCTGCTCCCAGCGGAGTGGCAACGGTGAGCCCGTCTACCGTCTGTCCCAAACCGAAGATGCTGTCGCCCGATACCCAAACGGCATCACCGGACATCTTCGTTGGATAGGCGAAGAACAGGAAGGCACGCGTAATCAGGGCAACGTTAAACACGTTCATACCCGTACCGCCGAATACTTCCTTGGCAAAGATTACGGAGAATGCAGTGGCCACCGCCAGAATCCACAATGGACAGTCTACCGGCACAATCATCGGAATCAAGATACCCGAAACCAGGAAACCTTCCTGAATTTCTTCCTTCTTCCACTGGGCCACAACAAACTCAATGCCCAGACCCACTACATAAGATACAATGATTTTAGGCAATACAGCCAGGAAACCGTAAGCGAACATTTCCCAAAAACCGCCGGCAGCACCGGTGGCGTGGAAATGCTGGTAACCTACGTTATACATACCGAACAGCAGCGCCGGCATCAACGCAATAACCACCATCGACATGATGCGTTTGCTGTCGATAGAGTCGTGAATATGCGTTCCCGATTTCGCAGTGGTGTTGGGCACGAACAGGAATGTCTCGAAGCCGTCGAACACCGAACGAAATGCGTGGAATTTGCCGCCCTCTTCAAAGTTCGGCTTTATCTTGTCGAGATAATTTCTTAACGCTTTCATTTATTAAATTGATAATTGAGAATTGAAAATTGAGAAATAGGCTGCGCCGTATACACTTGGCAGGTTATATCGCAATGTTTCAACCGTCATTTTTTAATTTTTAATTCTTAATTCTTAATTTCCTAAGCCATTTCGGCACGGAGCATGTCGAGACCGGCACGAACGATACGCTGGACTTCCACTTTGGAAGAGCATACGAATTCGCAGAGCGCAAAGTCTTCGGGAGCTACTTCGTAGATGCCCAGAGCTTCCATGCGGTCGATGTCTCCCGCGATGATGGCCTTCAGCAGATATTCGGGGTAGATGTCCATGGGGAACACGCGGTCGTATTCGTTGGACATAATCATATGGCGTTCGCCACCCTTGATACGGGCGTCGATTACATATTCTTTCTTACCCATCAGCCAACTGAAATAAGAGCGGTTAACACTGAACTGATTGAAACGCGGCATAATCCAACCCAGCATTTCATGGATTTCATCTCCTTCGGGGATTACGGAGAGCTGGCTGTCGAAAGCACCGAGGAAACCGTTGGGGGCAACTTTCTTACCCGTCAGCACATTACCGCTGATGTAGCGCAGGTCTTTGTCGGTGGTTACATTGCCTTTGAAAACATTGGTGAGCAATGCGCCTACACGCAACTTGCAGTATGCGGGTTTCAGCACTTCACTGCCTGTTACGGCTACGGTGCGGGTGAGGTCTACGCGACCGGTGTTCATCAAACGGCCGATAAAGATTACGGCTTCCGCGCCGATGGTCCATACCGTCTCGCCTTTCACTATGGGAGAGATGTGATTGATTTGTACACCTACGTTACCTGCCGGATTAGGCCCGTCGAATGCGGTAAGGGTAACGTTCTTTGCCTGCACAAGTGCGGCTGCTTTTTGTTTTACACTGATACTCAGATAGGTTTTTGCCATGCGGGACAAAGCGTCAAGTCCTGTCTGGAAGTTTGCTTCCTCGCCCTTCAGGACGAACTCGAAGTCGGGAGCCAGCGGGTTGCTGTCGAAAGCGGAGATAAAGATTGCTTTCGGCGTCACCGTCGGGTCGGCGATTACGTCGTACGGACGTTGGCGGATAAAGGCGAACATACCGGCTTGCAGCAATGCGTCCTTCACTTCCTGTGCGCTCATCTTGGACGGGTTCATCTTGCCGAACTCCTCGTAGTCCTGCTCGGCGGCAGCCTCTACCACGATGTTCAGCACCTTACGACGTGCACCGCGTTCCACGCTCGTCACTACGCCGCTTACGGGCGAAACAAATTTCAATTCAGGATGATTCTTGTCGATAAACAAGGGTCCCCCGGCCATCACATACTCCTGTTCCTTCACCACCACTTTCGGAGTGATACCCGTAAAATCATCGGGAACCAACGAGTAGAATCCCGGCTCTTTCACAGACATAAACTCTTCGGCAGCTTTGCCTTTCAGGTTGATGTCAAGGCCTTTGCGTAACTTAATTACATTTGCCATGCGTTTATATAAAATAATGGTTTCATTAATTTGCCCGCAAAAGTAGCAAAAAAGAATGTGAATAAAGAGCAAAAAAGAAAGGAATTACGGAGAAATTTCCGTAATTCCTTTCGTTAACGAACACGAGGGTAGGGATTAGCGGTTAGTGATTAGCGATTAGCGATGAACGGTTGGGAATGGATATCCTGCAGAGTTATAGCGCAGCCTACTAATCACTAATCACTAACCACTAATCGCTAACCACTAACCGCTAATCGTTTGCAAACATCGGGTCCCATGCCGGCAGACGGACGGGCTTTTGTTTGAAGAGTTCCATTATCTTAGCAGGGACGTATTTGGTTTCCACTACCAGGCGGAACATGTATTCGTCGAACCATTCATCTGTCATGATGAGGTGGCCTTTGTAGCCGCTGTCAGCGCCCCAGCTGTTTTCGACCATCCATTTGACGGGTTTTCCGTCTTTGTCCAGGTCTACCGCCATCAGTGTCATGGCGTGGGAAGAGCCGCTGGAGAAGGTTTGGATACGTTGTTTCTTGTCCATTCCGAAGGTAGTGCCCATGAGCGATTCATAGTCATAGTTTTTCACATCGAGCAAGCCTCGTTCCGAATTCAGGAATTTGCCCACGTCGCAGGAGAAATACATCATGGTACTGTCTTTCAATGAAGCGATAGCCATTTGCTTGATATCCTCTACGGGCAGGTTTACGTACGTCCAGTTCTTGCCGTCGTAGCGGTGGCGGTCGTAGTCAATCTCATAGCATTTGTAATACTCGCGGCTGGGGTCGTTCATCAGCATCACGTAGTTGGTGAGCAGTTGTTTGTCACCGTATTTCTCAAGGAAAGACATCGGGGTATGATGCTCCGTCTCCACCGGATTGCCTTGGGCATCGGTACGCACATAGTCGAATTCCGTAGGCGGAACACCCAGGTTCAGCACCAGCATGCGATAGACAGTGCCCAACATGGCGGTTTTCTCTTTCTCCAGAGCGGCAGGCTTGGTGCCTTCGGCAGCAAGGTTGCGGAGCTGGAGGGCGTACTCTTTCAGTTTCAAAGAGATGAGATTAGCCATACGGGCGGTATTCTCGCTGCTGTTCGTCTCCGGCATGGCAGATTTGGGCACAAGGCCATATTTGGAAACGATGTCCGCCACTCCGGTGAATGTGCCGCCATCGCTCAACGGATGTTTCAGCAGCCATTCCACCGTCTTGTCGTCCAGCGGTTTGTCGGCAGTGTCGATGATGCCTTGCAGGAAGAGGTTGGATTTCTCCAACTGGTCCCAAAAGAAGGGATATATCTCCGAGAACTCGAAAGCCGGGAAGCCATAACGTGCAAGGGCCTTAGCACGCATTACGTTCAGCCCGGTGAACAGCCAGCAACGGCCGGAAGACTTCTGGTCGGTGATGCCTTTGGAATCCACCTTGATAGAAAAATGGGTATCCATATCCTGCATATTCTCCTGGTTGAGCGCCAGCTTGCGGATGTCGTTGTTGCCGATGGCATTGCGCAACGCCTTGTCGGAAGGCGTACCTTGATAACTCTGTTGAATCTGGCCGAGCATGGCAGGGCTTATCCCGCCCTTGCCATCCTGCGCCTGCGCCGAAAGCAGTGTGGCGCCGAAAACAATTACAGATAAAATACGTTTGTTCATTTCATTATTTGTTATGTATGTTCGATATTAAACAAGATGATAAACAGATACTTTCACCACAAAGCAGACAAAGTATACAGAGTATTCTCTTATATCATTTTTCAGACAGAAGAACATAAGAACATACAATATACAGATGGCAGTTATGACTATACATTAACAGAATCTGTACTTTTGTTCTTATGTCTAAAAACTTTGCATTCCCCATCTAAAAGCCTTGACAAAGCAAATGTAATGTCTTTTTTGATAATTTTAGTGCCCTCTTTAGATTTATTATCTATTCTATTCAAAACCAATTCAAATAAAATAGTTTTCTTTGCAGCCATATTCGTACGATATGAGAAAATACATATTGAGTATATTTACTCTGATACTGATACTGACGACTGTTTCAGCACAAGAGCAGACCGTTACAGCTACCAACGACACCACTCCCGCACTGACCAAAAAGGAATTGCGCAAACAAAGGGTAGCCCGCAGAAATTTCCATTATAACATATTGGGCGGCCCCAGTTATACGCCCGATTTCGGCGCACTGATAGGCGGAAGCGCGCTGATGACTTTCCGTATGAATCCAAGCGACACCACACAGTTGCGTTCGGTGCTGCCCATGTCCATAGCCTATATGTTCAAAGGCGGCGTCAACCTGATGGTAAAGCCGCAGCTCTTCTTTAAAGGCGACCGCTTCCGCATCTTCGGAAAGTTTGTCTACAAGAATACGGAAGACAACTTCTACGGCATCGGTTACGGCACGAACAAAGATTACGTCCGAAGCGACAGTACCAGCAAATACCGTTACAGCGGCATACAAATCAACCCGTGGTTCCTGTTCCGCCTGGGAGAAAGCAACGTCTTTGCCGGCCCGCAGGTAGACATCAACTACGACAAGATAACCGACCCTGCCAAGTATCTCATCGAAGAGCCCGACTACGTGGCAGCCGGCGGTACGGCCAACGGCTACAAGAACTTCAACGCCGGTCTCGGTTTCCTCCTCACTTACGACAGCCGCGACATTCCCGCCAACGCCTATAAGGGTATATACCTGGATTTCCGGGGCATGATGTACAGCAAGGCTTTCGGCAGTGACAACAACTTCTACCGTCTGGAACTGGACTACCGCCAGTACAAGTCCGTAGGCCACCGCAAGGTATTCGCCTGGACTGCGCAAAGCAAGAACGTATTCGGCAACGTCCCCCTCACCCAATACTCCCTGACCGGAACGCCTTTCGACCTGCGCGGCTACTACATGGGGCAGTATCGCGACAAATCCTCGCACGTTGTCATGGCCGAATACCGCCAGATGATAAACACCGACCGCAGCAACTGGATAAAACGCCTGCTGCATCACATCGGTTTCGTGGCGTGGACCGGATGCGGTTTCATGGGCCCCACCATGGGCAAGATTGAAGGCGTATTGCCCAACTACGGTGTAGGTCTGCGCATCGAAGTCCAACCCCGTATGAACGTGCGTCTGGACTTAGGCAAAAATACCGTAAACGACCAGACGCTGTTCTATTTCAATATGACGGAAGCATTTTAAATAACTGACGGGCAGCCGTTAGCGCCATGCGGCATAATAAGACAGCCTGCCCGTTAGCAATCATCTACCATTTACCTGCCAATCACTAATAAATTCTTCCTTTTTCTTGCACCGCCAAAAGATTATCCATATTTTTGGGCATTAATCCCCCTGCTCCCGAAATAGAAATATAAGAATCTGATACGGATGAAAATTTGCGAAACTGTCTTTTGGATAAGTTTACTCGTTATATTCTATACATATATAGGCTATGGAATGCTACTTTATGTCCTGGTCAGACTAAAGGAATGTTTTCGTCAAACACCTCCCCCGCCCCTGCTGGCAGACTGCATGCTTCCCGAACTGACGCTATTCATTACTGCCTATAATGAAGAAGATGTCGTAGACGATAAAATGCGCAACAGCCTTTCCCTGGACTATCCGGCAGACAAGCTGCACATACTCTGGATAACGGACGGCAGCAACGACCGCACCAACGAGCGTCTCTCGCACTGGCCGCAAGCCACCGTGCTTTATCAGCCCCAAAGAGAGGGAAAGACCGCCGCACTGAACCGCGGCATCCGGTTCGTCACCACCCCGCTTGTGGTATTCACCGATGCCAATACACACCTCAACCGTGAAGCATTGCGCGAGATTGTACGCGCATTCGCCAATCTCAAAGTGGGCTGTGTGGCCGGAGAGAAGCGCATCGCCTTACAGGACAAAGCCAACGCTGCATCCGGCGGCGAAGGCCTTTACTGGAAATACGAGTCCACCCTCAAGCAACTGGACTCCCGCCTCTACTCTGCCGTAGGGGCAGCCGGAGAGTTGTTTGCCATCCGTCGCGAGCTGTACGAGGAGATGCCTGCCGACACACTGCTGGACGACTTCATCCTCTCCCTGCGCATTGTGATGCGCGGATATACCATCGCTTATTGCGCCGATGCCTATGCCGTAGAAAACGGTTCGGCAGACATGCACGAAGAAGAAAAACGTAAAGTGCGTATCGCTGCCGGCGGCTTGCAGTCCGTCTGGCGTCTGCGTGCATTGCTCAATCCGCTGCGCTACGGTGTGTTTTGTTTTCAATACATATCCCACCGCGTACTGAGATGGTCGCTTACGCCCGTACTGTTGTTCCTGCTGTTCCCCCTCAATACGATTCTCATTTTTACGTCAAACACCCCTCTGCTCTATGCTGTCATTTGGCTGCTGCAAGCACTGTTCTACTTCATGGCAAGCTGGGGGCATTACCTGTCAGCAAAACATATCAAGAATAAAATACTCTTTGTTCCTTATTATTTTCTTTTCATGAACATTAATATTGTCCGCGGTTTCAATTACCTGCGCAAACGGCGGGGACAGACCGGCGGCGCATGGGAAAAAGCACGGAGGGCATAAAACAAGAGAACTATGAAAAACATCCTGAAAAACGCAGAGAATGCCGAAAAGCTGCTGGAGCTGACATCGGACACCATGATTTTATTGGACAGAAACGGCATCTGCGTGGATATCGCAGTACATAACGCAGACTTGTGGTTTTTGAAAGAAAATCAGTTACTGGGCAGGAACATACTCCAACTGCTACCGTCTGTTACCTACCGGCAGGTTTACCCCGAATTCAAGAAAGTACTTGCGTACCAGGAAGTTTCCGCCCGGAACTACGAACTGACTATCGGCAGCGAGACCTACTTCTTTAAGTGCATCATGCGCCCCTACGAAGATATGGTGCTCTGCCAATACCGCGACATCACCGAACGTAGCCAGCGCAAACGGGAACTGGAAAAGAAAAACCACGAACTTAATGAAATACAGAAAGCCGCCCTCATCGGAAGATGGAAATACAACTCCGGCAGGCAATGCTTCTACTACACCGGTCACTCCGGTGTAATGTGCACTGCAGAGGAACAGGAAATTCCGCTCCAGGACTACACTATGTACATCCTGCCCGAGGATAGAGAAATATTCGGCAAGTGGCTGGCACAGAACATTCAAGGCAATACGGAAAACAGCATAGACTACCGCATCCTTTTCAAGAAACGGATATTCTATATCCGCCTGAAAACCTTCTCGCACGAAACACTCCCCGACGGAACCGGCATTCTGGAAGGCTACATACAGAACATCACCGACATCCAGCAACGGCGCAATGACATCACCCTGCTGACGCACGCCATCAATAACTCCACCGAAGACATATTTGCCGCCCGTGAAGACGGTACGCTCGTCTTTGCCAACCGCCGTTTCCGGGAGCATCACAACATCAGCATAACGGACGACGTCAGCACACTGAACATCTACCGGATAAACGCAAATGCACAAGACAAGAATTCCTGGCAAAGATTAATCAAGTCACTCAGAAAGGGAGAAAAACGTAACGGCTTCATCCTTTACCATCCCCTGCCCGAACACCCCGAAGTGCTGGCTATGGAAGGAAGTGCCTATTGGGTGACAAGCGACAAAGGCGAGGCCATCCTATGGGGATTCAGCCGGGACATCACCCAACGCATCAGGAACGAGCAGCAAATCAAACGGTTCAACCAGATTCTGGACAAAACCATTGAAAACCTTCCTGCCGGTATCGTTGTCAAGGACATCCAAAGCGACTTTAAATACCTGTACCGCAACCGCGAATCGTACAACCGCAACATCCCCCTTAAAGAGGCATTAGGCAAAGACGATTTCGACTTCTATCCCCCCGAGCTGGCACAAGAGAAGAGAAAGCAGGATGTTGAAATAGCCCGGACCGGAATCGAGAAGCACTGGATTACCGAAGAGCACGACCAGAACGGTAAATCCATCTTTCTGGACAAACGGAAAATGCGTATTGAAAGCAACGACTTCCCACCCATCCTATTGAGTATCGAATGGGACATCACCGAAATGGAACGGATGAAACGGGAACTGCTCGTGGCCAAAGAGAAAGCGGAGACTTCCGACCAGTTGAAATCGGCTTTCCTTGCCAATATGAGCCACGAGATACGTACCCCGCTCAACGCCATCGTAGGCTTTTCCAGAATCATTGCCGAGAGCACCGATGCCGAAGAGCGGCAAAACTACTACGACATCGTAGAAGCCAACAACGAAAGACTTCTGCAACTGATAAACGAAATCCTGGACCTCTCCAAGATTGAAGCAGGCATCGTAGAATTCACCATCACCCCGGTGCGCCTGCACCCGCTCTGCAAGGAAATACACGACGCGCTGAAATTCCGCTGTCCCGAAGGTGTGGAGCTTGTTTACGAAGCCTCGGACGAGGAGATTACCGTTGAAGGCGACAAGAACCGCATCTTCCAGGTAATATCGAACCTCATCGGAAATGCCTTCAAATTCACCACAAGAGGCAGCGTCGGCTACGGATACCGCCGCAAAGGAAACGGAATAGAATTTTACGTCAGCGACACCGGCATCGGCATCCAAACTGACAAACTGGCAAAGGTCTTTGAACGCTTTGTAAAGGTGAATACCTTTGCGCAAGGTACGGGATTGGGACTGTCTATCTGCAAAACCATTATCGAACGATTGGGCGGAACCATCTCCGTCTGTTCGGAAGTGGGGAAAGGAACGACTTTTACCTTTACCCTGCCTCTGGCAAAAGACAAAAGGGAAACAGCGGAAGAACAGAACCCTGTATCCGAAACCGGTTTCAACACTCCCGGCAATGCAGAAACAGGCAACAATACTTACGGCCCTGATGAAGAAACGCACGAACACCAAGCGACACAAACAGCCGGAGCATCCCGGGACACCCGGAAGCCCACTATCCTGATAGCCGAAGATACGGACAGCAACTACATCCTTGTCAAAGCAATATTAGGAAAGTCGTACCACCTGGAACGCGCCAAGGACGGCATGGAAGCCGTAACCATGTTCGAGGAGCTGCATCCGGATTTAATTCTGATGGATATGAAAATGCCCAATCTCAACGGACTGGACGCAACGAAAATCATCCGCGAGCTTTCGCCCGGGATACCCATCATAGCTCTTACCGCCTATGCCTACGAACATGACAGACAAGCGGCTCTCGATGCAGGATGCAATGATTTCCTGATAAAGCCCTATACGCAGGAGATATTGAAAGAACTGATAAATAAATACCTGAAACAAACAGGTGTGTCAAGCCCCGGATAGGCCTTGACACACCTTTACCAATCATTATGCAAAGATATCGCTCCGCTGGATATACGCTATGACGTCTCCCTTATTGACGTTGGCGCCTTGCTGGGCACATACCTCCACAACACGGCCCGTAAAGCCGGTCATTACCTTTTCGTACTCGCCCCACGGTGTAGAGACATAGCAGAACACCTCATCGTGCTGATACTTACGCCCGATAAACGGCGCTGAGGACGGACCTTCCACGGAAACCTCCCAAAGCACCTGCCCTTTGGACGGGGCTATGATAGGATCGGCTTTGGCGCGTTTCAGCTTCTTTATCTCCTCTTCCGAATATCCGCTCTTTGCCATGGAAGCGTCCTTTACGCGCTCCAGCTCGTCGCGGAAACGCTTCTTGGCAACGCCCGACTTATAGTCACGGTACTGCCGGTCGTGCATAGCCAGCTCGAAGAGCTCCTCATCGTCCTCGCCATACTCCCATCCGTTTTCGTCCATCTCCTTGCGGTATTCGTCCAAAGCATCCGGATAGTTGGACTGCGGGTCTGTGTCGACAAATTCGTAACCTTTGGATTTGGCAAGCTCCACGATTTCGGGAGCCAGCTTACCCGGCAGGCGTCCGCTCTTGCCCAGAATCATATCCCACGTATGGTTGTCAATCATCGTCCAGCGTTCTTCGCCTTTCACCAGTTGCATCACGTTCATCAGCGCCACGTTCTTGACGTACTGGCTGAACGGAGTCACCAAAGGCGGATAACCCAGCTTGGGCCATACATATTCCACTTCATCGAAAAGCATTACCAGCAGGTCGTCTATGCTGAGTTCGGGCTGGTTCTTGCTTTTCAGTATCATGTTGATACCGGAGTGCACGCCTTTCAGGTCTGCCATCATGGAACCCATCATACCGCCCGGAAGCCCGCACTTCAGGAGCAGGGACGACATATGCTTGTTGGTGGGGTCCATAAAGTAACCGAGGAAATCGTCTATGAATTCCTGCGTCATGGCACGTGCTTTCATATAGGCTTTCATGTTGATGTCGGGCACCTGGAAGCCTTTGTCGCGCAGCATGGCCTGTACGGAAATAACGTCCGGATGCACCTTTCCCCATGACATGGGCTCCATGGCCACATCTATTATATCGGCGCCGTTCTCGCATACTTCAAGGATGGATGCCATTGAAAGTCCCGGACCGCTATGTCCGTGATACTGTATCAGTACATCGGGATGCTTCTCCTTGATAGCCTTCGTCAGCTCGCCCAGCATACCCGGACGGCCGATGCCTGCCATATCCTTCAAACAGATTTCGGGTGCTCCCGCCTCAATGAGCTGGTCGGCAATGTGTGCATAGTACTCTACCGTATGCACGGGCGAATGAGTGATGCAGAGCGTTGCCTGCGGTATCATGCCTGCCTCGAGCGCATAGCGGATAGAGGGGATGATATTGCGCGTTTCGTTCAGTCCGCAGAAAATACGGGTGATGTCCACACCTTGTGCATGCTTTACCTTATACATCAGGCGGCGTACATCGGCGGGAACGGGATACATACGCAGCGCATTCAGTCCGCGGTCGAGCATGTGGGTCTGTATGCCTGCATCATTAAAGGGTTTGGTAAAGGCACGTACTGCCTTGTTGGGGTTCTCGCCATAGAGAAGGTTCACTTGTTCGAAAGCTCCGCCGTTGGTCTCGACCCGGGCAAAACATCCCATTTCGATTATCAACGGTGCGATGCGTACCAACTGGTCTACTCGCGGCTGGTATTTACCGGACGACTGCCACATATCTCGGTAAACAAGACTGAATTTGATTTCCTTTTTCATTGTAATAGGTAATTAGCTATTTGTTCACTCGGTTAACTTGATATATACAAATATAAAGGATTATTCTGACATATAGTCAAAATAATCCCATAAATATTCACTTGAAAGATATGTTTTATATCATTTGGTAAATTGGGAAATAGAAAATTGAGGAACAAGGGACGCAACGTTTGACTTGAGACATCCAAAGTGGCACTTTAGAAGTCTAAAGTACTACTTGGCGATTCTAAAGTTCTACTTTAGACTGCCCGTATCGCACCCTGTCTTTTGCGGGCTCTTTCTCTTCACACATTTTCTTTCACCTCACCGCTGTTTTCCTCTTTTTATCCGTCACACAGTCCGCTATGCTCCTCAGAGAAACAGCCCCAAGAACTCCCGAAAGAATGCCGGGCAGAAACCGGACAGACTCTAAATGAAATCCTTCAATTCTTCCTGCAGTTTCTGTCTTGTAAAGAAGATGCGGCTTTTTACCGTTCCGAGGGGGAGCCCGAGGCGTTCGGCAATTTCGCGGTATTTGAATCCGGAAACATGCATGGAGAAGGGTACTTTATAATCGCGCGGCAATGAATTGACGATGCGGTGCATTTCTTTCAGGTCGTATGCGCCTTCGGTGCTGGCGAAACCGGAATCCTGCGGCATGCTCAGGTGATACAGGTTATCGGTCTGGTCTACGAAAGTCTGTTCACGGACTATCTTCCGGTAGTTATTTATAAAGATGTTACGCATAATGGTATACATCCAACCTTTAAAGTTGGTGTCGGGTTCATATTTATCCTCATTGTCCAAGGCTTTAAGAGAGGTCTCCTGCAACAAATCATTCGCTTCTTCCCGGTCGGCCGTTAATTTGTATGCAAAGCGAAGCAGTTCTTCTTGCACGGCAAGTAAATCTTTTCTAAAACTGTAAGTATTCATACTTTGCTAATTTTTTAAAATGGTTAATATTCGTTTCGGTTTAGTGGTTGCAAGTATACGGAAGTTTCCAAGTCCTGAGGGCTGGAATACGGGTATTCTTTGGGGTGAAAACTATCATTTGACAGATTTCACCCCCTATCTTGACAGTTTTCAGGTGAGATAAAGCAGCTGGTTTTCAGCAGGAAGTACAATTTTGACTATAATCGGCGTACGATTTTGGCTATAATTTATGCCAATATTACCATAAGATAAACAAAATACAGCTATATGAGTTATGAGAAAGAAGGTATAAAGTATAAAGTCCCCCTCACCTATCCGTGAATTCCGTGTAATCCGTGCCTAAAAAAACCGGTAAGCATTTCCTTATCCGGTTCCTCAAAAAGCATCGGCAGAAGCAACCGCAAAGTCACCCCTCTTTCTCCTGCCCTTCCTCATCGTTGCCCGAGAGTATGGGCAGGCAAATCTTATATTTCACGGCCAAAATACGGGTGATGAACACGGATATCCCGCCTATCACCTGGCAACCGTAAGACTGCATGCCGGCAAGCCCGCAAATCCAATACATCGTACCGCCCACTACGCACGCCATCGCATAAATCTCCTTACGGAATATGAGCGGTATCTCATTGATAAACACATCGCGTATCACACCGCCCGCGGCTCCGGTGATGCTACCCATGATAATGGCCACCCAGAAAGGATAGCCCAGCGCCAGGCTCTTGCCCACGCCCACCACCGTAAACAGTGCCAGACCGATGGTGTCGAATATAAAGAATGTATTGTGCAGATGGATAAGGTGCTTTCCGAAGAAGATAACCCACAGCAATGCCAGTCCGGTACATATCAGATAAATGGGGTCGGTCATCCAGCCGGGAGTCACATCCAGCAGCAGGTCGCGTATCGTACCGCCGCCGATGGCCGTTACGAAACCCACGACGTAAGCGCCGAACCAGTCGAAACGTTTCGCCGAAGCCAGCCGTATGCCGCTGATGGCGAAAGCAAATGTACCGATAAAGTCGAGTATCTGAACAAATGTTGGCATGAGAGCATTTCTTTTTTTTGCAAAGTAACAAATAATTTCCCTAAGAAAGTGTATTTTTGTACCGCCAATTTATATCAGCAATGAAAATAACCATCGTATCGGGCGCACGCCCCAATTTTATGAAAATCGCTCCCCTCTGCCGCGCCATAGACGCAGCCAGAGAGGCAGGTAAAAATATATCCTATCGCATAGTCTACACCGGACCGCAGGACGACACCACCCTGGACGCCTCGCTCTTCTCCGACCTTGCCATGCGCAAGCCCGACGCCTATCTGGGCATCAGCGGACGCGACCACTCCCAGGTGGCAGCCGCCATCATGCTGGCCTTCGAGCGGGAGCTCGACGAACACCCCGCCCAAGTGGTGCTTGTGGTGGACGACATGACCGCCACCATGAGCTGCGCCATCGTAGCCAAGAAGCGCGGACTGAAGGTGGCACACGTCATAGCCGGCACGCGCTCGTTCGACATGAACATGCCGCGTGAGGTCAACCGCACGATTGTAGACGCCATCTCCGACTATCTCTTCACCGCCGGCATGGTGGCCAACCGCAACCTCAACCAGGAGGGCATGATACCGGAGTATATCCATTACGTAGGCAATATCCTCATCGACACCATCCGCTACAACCGCCACCGCCTTGTACAGCCGCTCTGGTTCTCCAGCCTCGGACTGCGCAAGGGCAACTATCTCCTGCTCACCCTGAACCGCCACGACCTGCTGGAAAAGAAAGCCGTACTCGGTTCGCTGATGCAGACAGTGGCCGAAAAAGCGGGCGATATGCCCATCGTAGCCCCCATACACCCGTACGTGGAGCGTGCCGTAAAATCATTGGGGCTTGACATGCCCAGCCTGCACATCCTGCCGCCTCAAAGCTACCTGCACTTCGGCTTCCTCATCAACCAGGCCAAAGGCATCGTGACCGACTCCGGCAACATAGCCGAAGAAGCCACCTTCCTCGATGTGCCCTGCATCACGCTCAACACCTATGCCGAACACCCCGAAACCTGGCGCATCGGAACCAACGAGCTTGTCGGGGAGAACTCCTTTGCCCTCTCCGCCGCCCTCGACCAACTGCTGCACGGCGAATGGAAGCACACCACCCTGCCCGACCGCTGGGACGGACGCACCGCCGAGCGTATCGTACAGACGTTGATAAACGGGGAGAAGCTATAAGACCCGCGTTCGGAAAATCGCATAAAAAAGGAGATGTGCCCATACAAAAAAAATGCTGGTCCGGCACATCTCCCCACACTAAACACAGTACTGTAAAAAAAGAAGAATAGTTTAAGCAAGTCTGTCCATATATTATCATTGGGAGTCATTCCGTATCGTACGTTACCGTACGGCAAGACAAAAGTATCCAATTATACCAAAGGCTCAAAGTTCCAATCCGCCCCATTCTTCCTATACGGCACAAATCCCGACCTATCCTGCCGATATTGATAAATAAAAGGAAGAAAAAGGCAACGTTCTCCTGCCGGTCCATCACCTTGCCCGTTTCTCTGCCTCTTAAACATCCCTCTCATTCTTTAAAATATATTTGCTTCTTGATTAACAGTAAATTGTTAACTTTGCAGCTTGATTATGAAACGTATGAAACGACTATATAACATTACCCTCATCCTCTTGCTTTTACTATTCGCCTCTGCCGGCGCATCAGCACAGATAAGAGGCGTTATAACGGACTCACTCACCCACGAACCGTTGATGTACATCACCGTGCAATACGAAGGAAAAGGCGTAGGAGGCATCTCCAATGCCGACGGAGAATACCAGGTGGAGACGCGTAAAGGGTGGAATGAACTGACATTCTCCGCCATCGGCTACATCACCAAGAAAGTGAAGTTCGCCCCCGGTACGAAAGTGCTCAACGTGGCGCTGGCGCCTGCCGATGTAATGCTTTCCGAAGTCGTCGTCAAGCCCAAGAAAGAGAAGTATTCGCGCAAGAACAATCCTGCCGTGGAGTTTATGAAGAAGGTCATCGAGCACAAAAAAGCCCTGAAGCTCGAGGAGAACGACTTCTACCAGTATCAGAAGTACGAAAAGATGAAGATGTCCATCAACGACGTCACGCCGGAGAAAATGGAGAAAGGCATCTACAAGAAATTCTCTTTCTTCAAGGACCAGGTGGAAGTGTCGCCCAAGACCAACAAGATGATTCTGCCCATCTCCATCAAGGAGACGGCTTCCAGAACCATCTACCGCAAAAGTCCCAAGAGCGAGAAGACCATCATCGAGGGTATGAACTCCAACGGCATCGAGGAGTTCTTCAACACGGGCGATATGTTAGGTACTATCCTTACCGATGTCTTTTCCGATGTCAACATCTACGACGATGACATCCGCCTGCTGCAACGCCGCTTCGTAAGCCCTATCGGACGCGGGGCCATCAGCTTCTATAAGTTCTACCTGATGGACACCCTCATGGTGGACAAGCAGGAGTGCGTGCACCTCACCTTCGTGCCCCAGAACCCGCAGGACTTCGGTTTCACGGGACATCTGTACGTAGTGAAAGACTCCACCTATGCCGTAAAGAAAGCCGTGATGAACCTGCCCAAGAAGACGGGTGTCAACTTCGTGGAGAACCTCGACATCGTGCAGCAGTTCGAGCAACTGCCCGACAGCAACTGGGTGCTCACCGACGACGACATGACCGTGGAACTCGCCCTGATGAAAGGCATACAAGGCCTGGAAGTGCAGCGCACCACCAAGTACAGCGACTATAAATTCGATGAGATAGAACCCCGCCTGTTCCGCCTGAAAGGCAGCGTCATCAAGGAAGCCAACATGCTTGCCAAGAGCGACGAATACTGGGCCAAAGTGCGCCAGGTACCGCTCACCAAAAAGGAAAGTTCCATGGACGTGTTCATGAACCGCATCGAGCAGATACCGGGCTTCAAGTACGTCATCTTCGGTGCCAAGGCGCTTATCGAGAACTTCGTGGAGACGGGCAGCAAGAAGCACCCCAGCAAGTTCGACTTCGGCCCTATCAACACCATGATTACCAGCAACTACGTGAACGGAACCCGTTTCCGTCTCAGCGGCATGACCACCGGTAACCTGCATCCGCACTGGAGCTTCAGCGGTTACGGCGCCTACGGCACGCGCGACAAGAAGTGGTTCTACTCCGGACAGGCTGCCTACTCCTTCAACAAGCGCGAGTACGTCCTTTGGGAATTTCCCAAGCACTACCTCGCCTTCCAGTACACCTACGATGTGATGTCTCCTATGGACAAGTATCTGGCTACGGACAAGGACAATATGTTCGTGGGCTGGAAATGGACTACCGTAGACCAGATGTCGTACATGCGCGACGCCACCCTGACCTACGAGCTGGAAACCAATACCGGCTTCTCCGTCAAGGCCATGGCGCGCCACCGCAACGACCAGCCCGCCGGCATGCTGCAATACTGGAAGAACAACGGCACTACCCCCGGCGAATGGGACGAGAAGAATACCCTGGTGCACGACATCACCACCACCGAACTCGGAGTGACCCTGCGCTACTCTCCCGGCGAAACGTTTGTCAACACCAAGCAACGCCGTGTTCCCGTGTCGCTGGACGCCCCCACGTTCACCCTCTCGCACACCGTCGGTCTGAAAGGCGTGCTGGGCGGCGAATACAACTTCAACCTCACGGAAGCCAGCATCCGTAAACGTTTCTGGTTCGGTTCGTGGGGCAAGCTGGACGTTACCGCCCGTGCCGGCGCGCAGTGGAACACCGTTCCTTTCCCGCTGCTGAACCTGCCCATGGCGAACCTCTCATACATCACTCAGAACAACGAATCGTTCAACCTCATCGACAACATGGAGTTCCTGAACGACCGCTACGCCTCGCTCGCCCTCAGCTACGACATGAACGGGAAGCTCTTCAACCGCATCCCCCTCATCAAGAAACTGAAATGGAGAGAGATGTTCCGCATCCGCGGCATGTGGGGCACGCTCACGGACAAGAACAACCCCTACAAAAGCAGCAACCCCGACCTCTTCCTCTTTCCGATGCGCGACGGCGTGCCCACCAGCCATGTCATGGGCAAGACCCCTTACATCGAAGCCAGCGTAGGCATCTACAACATCTTCAAACTGCTGCATATAGAATATGTGCGCCGCCTCACCTATACCGACATCCCGGGGGTGAAGAAAGGCGGAGTGCGCTTTATGATATTGATGATATTTTAGTTAGTGATTAGCGATTAGTGATTAGTGATGAGCGAGGAGCGGTTATATGGGAGAGGGAATATTAAAAAACAAATCAATGAACTTTGCTATACGCATTGTGAATTTATATAATTTCTTGAATGAAACCAAACAGGAAAGAATTATGTCTAAACAAATCTTAAGAAGCGGTACGTCGGTGGGAGCCAATATCAGGGAAGGACTGTTTGCCGATTCCCCTGCCGACTTTATACACAAATATTCCGTTGCTCAAAAGGAATGTTCAGAAACCCTATACTGGCTCGAATTGCTAAATAAAACAAACTACATCACCACAGAGCAATATGTGTCCTTGGATACTGACTGTACGGAACTGATGAAGATGATAACCTCTTCCATCATCACCCGTAAAAAAAGCCTATCGCTAACCCCTAATCACTAATCACTAACCCCTAATCGCTAACCCCATGCAACCTTTAGCAGAAAGACTCAGACCCAAGACATTAGACGAATATATCGGGCAGAAGCACCTGGTGGGACCGGGGGCTGTGCTTCGTAAGATGATTGATGCGGGACGTATCTCCTCGTTCATTCTGTGGGGCCCGCCGGGAGTGGGTAAGACGACGCTTGCGCAGATTATAGCCAATAAGCTGGAGACGCCGTTCTACACACTCAGTGCCGTGACCAGCGGGGTGAAGGATGTGCGCGATGTGATAGACCGCGCCAAGAGCAACCGCTTCTTCTCGCAGGCAAGCCCGATACTGTTCATTGACGAAATCCACCGTTTCAGCAAGTCGCAGCAGGACTCGCTGCTGGGTGCTGTGGAGCAGGGAACGGTGACGCTGATAGGCGCCACCACCGAGAACCCCTCGTTCGAGGTGATCCGCCCGCTGCTCTCCCGCTGCCAGCTCTACGTACTGAAATCACTGGAAAAGGATGACTTGCTGGAACTGCTCCAGCGCGCCATAACCACGGATGTGCAACTGAAAGAACGGCAGATAGAGCTCAAGGAGACTACCGCCATGCTCCGCTACAGCGGCGGCGATGCCCGCAAACTGCTTAATATCCTCGACCTCGTGGTGCAGTCCGAAACCGCAGACCCCGTTGTCATCACCGACGAGATGGTGACCGAGCGCCTCCAGCAAAATCCCCTCGCCTACGACAAAGACGGGGAGATGCACTACGACATCATCTCCGCCTTTATCAAGTCCATCCGCGGCAGCGACCCGGACGGAGCCATCTACTGGCTGGCACGCATGGTAGAGGGCGGTGAAGACCCTGCTTTCATAGCCCGCCGTCTCGTTATCTCCGCCTCCGAGGACATCGGGCTGGCAAACCCCAACGCACTGCTGCTGGCCAACGCCTGCTTCGATACCATCATGAAAGTGGGTTGGCCCGAAGGACGCATCCCGCTGGCGGAGACGACCATCTACCTCGCCACCAGTCCCAAGAGCAACTCGGCCTATATGGCCATCAACGATGCCCTCGAACTGGTGCGGCAAACCGGCAACCTGCCCGTTCCCCTGCACCTGCGCAACGCCCCCACCAAACTGATGAAACAGCTTGGCTATGGCGACAACTATAAATATGCCCACGACTACCCCGGCAACTTCGTGCGCCAGCAGTTCCTGCCCGACGAACTGAAAGACCGCCGCATCTGGGAGCCGCAAGCAAATGCCGCCGAACAAAAGCATAAAGAAAGGATGCAGGCCCTGTGGGGAAAGGAAAGATTTTAGAAATGGAAATTCTGCAGAACAACATTAGAAACAACTTATAATAACACTTATGAAAATAGTAGTCCTCGACGGCTATGCCGCCAACCCCGGAGACCTCTCCTGGGACGAACTGAAGAGCCTGGGCGAATGTACCGTTTACGACCGTACCGCCCCTGCCGAAGTGCTTGAACGTGCTGCCGGAGCAGACATCCTGCTGACGAACAAAGTAGTGCTCGATGCAACAACCATCGCAGCCCTGCCCCAGTTGAAATACATCGGTGTACTTGCCACCGGATACAACATCATTGATACCGCCGCTGCCAAAGAACGGGGTATCACGGTCACCAACATCCCGGCATACAGCACCCCGTCCGTTGCGCAAATGGTTTTTGCCCACATCCTCAACATCACCCAACGGGTGCAGCACTACACCGACGAGATACACAAAGGCCGTTGGACCAACAGCCCCGATTTCTGCTTCTGGGACACTCCGCTCATCGAACTGAGTGGCAAGAAAATCGGTATCATCGGTCTTGGGCAAACCGGCTACAACACCGCCCGCATCGCTATCGGCTTCGGCATGGAAGTACATGCATACACATCCAAATCGCCTTTCCAGCTTCCTCCCGAAATCAAGAAAACGGAGCTCGACGAACTTTTTGCCAACTGCGACATCATCAGCCTGCACTGCCCCCTCACCGACTCCACCCGTGAACTGGTCAATGCCGCCCGCTTGAAACAGATGAAGCCCAACGCCATCCTCATCAACACCGGACGCGGTCCGCTGGTCAACGAGCAAGACCTTGCCGATGCACTGAACAACGGAACCATCTTTGCCGCCGGACTGGATGTGCTCTCACAGGAACCTCCCCGTGCCGACAACCCGCTGCTCACCGCCCGAAACTGCTACATCACCCCGCACATAGCCTGGGCAAGCGCCGCCGCACGCGAACGCCTCATGCAAATCATGCTGGATAATATAAAAGCTTTCTTGGACGGAAAGCCGATTAATTCAGTAATAAAATAACCAGCAAAAGGGTGTGACGAAAGCTCCGGCAAGCTTGTAGCCGGGGCTTTCGCCACACTTTTATAAAACACACCCGCGTTAATCATGGGAAAAACCGCCGTCAAAGGTCTGTTTCATCTGATACTGATAGCTACCACATTTGCACTGGCTGTTGTCACCATCATCGCATCCCGTTCCGGGCATTACCATCCGGAACATTCCACCATCATGCCCTTGCTGGGACTTGCCGTACCGGTACTGCTGGTATCCTGCCTGATTGTTGCCCTCTGCTGGGCATTGGCACGCAGGAAATGGGCGTTCGTCACGCTGACGGCTTTCTTCTTCAACTGGGAATACCTTACAGCTGTTATCCGTTTCGGTTCTCCTCACGAAGTACCCGCCACCGCAACGGCACCGAACCGACAAGGCGAAAACAGCGGTTACCTCACCGTAGCCACCTATAACGTTCATAACTTCGGAAACGAAATTACCGGCTACTCCTGCAAGCAGATTGCCAAGTACATGCAGCAACAACACGTCGATGTACTCTGCTTTCAGGAATTCGGCGAAAACAAACACTTCACGGCAGACAGTCTGCGTCGTGCCCTTTCTCACTGGCAATATGCCATTATCCCCGCAGACGACTCCATCCGCGGCATCCTCCCCATCGCCGTATTCAGCCGCTACCCGCTTATCGGCGGACGTTTCATCACCTACCCTCACAGCGCCAATTGCAGCATGCTGTGCGACATCATTCTGAATACAGATACCATCCACTTGCTGAACAATCACCTGCAAACTACCAGCGTCAGCCAGAACCGTAAAAAATGGGAACGCGAACTTGCCGCCGACAATACACGCCGTGAAGCGCAAGCCGTACAGGATGCAGCGGAAACCCTGCATGAAAACTTCGTGAAACGTGCTTTCCAGACCGACAGCATCTGTCAGCTCGTCACTGCCAGCCCTCACCCCGTACTGGTGTGCGGAGACTTCAACTCCCTACCCTCATCCTACACCTATCACCGGCTCTCCGAGAGCCTCAAGGACGGCTTCAAGACAGGCGGACACGGCTACATGTACACCTACCGTTACGGCAAGCGCATGCTACGCATCGACTATGCCTTCCACTCACCGGAGCTGGAATGCACCGACTACTACTCTCCCAATCTGGATTTATGCAGTGACCACAACCCGGTGATATTGACGGTGAAGTATTAAAAGACGATTCCACCCCTCCACTCTGCCATACCGTATTTCCTCTTACGCTCAAGGTACAATAAAAAAATAGAGCTGCCCCGGTTTCCCGGAACAGCTCTACCGTAAAAATAAACATGAACAAAAATATCCTTAGAACGTCAAGCGGATACCCACCTGGGCATGCCAGCGTGAGGAAACATCGCTCTTGGTGATTTCGGACTTGTTGTAAATATAGTTAGGAGTGGTCTGACCGTCCACCGTTGTCAGTTTCGTAACGGAAATCGGTGAAAGGTTATAGAGTGAACCATAGGTTGCTCCCCACTTCTTGTTCAACATATTGGCAAAGTTGATGATGTCGAAAGTAAATTCCAGTTTGCCCAACCCCTTAGGATTATAGATGGTCTGAGCCAGGTGGAGATTGATTTCATGTTCCCACTTGGTGAGGTTGGAATTACGCTCGGCATACTGTCCGCGATGATCCTTGGCATAAGCATCACCTTCAATCCACTGTTTGAAAGCTTGGCGGCTTTCTTCGGCAGTCATGGTTACCTCTCCCTTTTTGTTTGTGGCATCCACGAACTTCATCTTATCCAACTCTTCGTCAGTCGGAATATACAGCAGGGAGTTACCCTTCTGTCCGTCACCGTTGAAGTCGGAAGTTTCATTCATGGTCAGGCTGTAACGGTTTCCGGAGAATCCGTTATAGATAACAGAGATAGAAGTGCTCATCCAGTTGTTCCAGTATTTCGGAGTAGTATAAGCCACCTGAGCCATTACGCGGTGAGGAATATCGAACTTGGAGAAACCCAGTTCATTACCGCTGTTGGTGTCGCGGGAGTAGTTGTACTTCCAGTTAGAGTAGGCAACGGAAGAAGTTCCGTCGTTTACAGACTTGGAGTGTCCGAAGGTATAAGATGCAGACATGTCAAGACCGAACCCGAAGTGTTTCTCCAGCAAGGCCGAAAGAGCATAGCTATAACCCTTGTTTGTATTCTTCAGGTTGATAATAGAGTAATAGTCACCCGCCTGTACCTTATAAGAAGGAGAAGCGGAAGCCTCTACACCCGGAACGGCATACACCTGTCCGTTTTCCACAAGAGCAAGATTCTCGAAGAATACATTATTCATGGTCTTGGAGTAAACACCCTCGAGAGTCATCTTCACATCACCCGGCAAGAACTGTTCCCAAGCCAGATTGGCACGCAATACTTGCGGATACTTGAACTTCTTGTCGGTAGTCACGATATCCTGCTTCATGCTTCCTGTAGCGGCAGCCAGCGGATTATCCTTGTATTCTCCCAATGAAGGAGCTTCATTGGTATCGTTCTTGCCCGATTCATCCTTGGGCTGGAGAGTAGTACCCTTCTGTTCCATACCCGTATTGTTGAACGAGTTACTGAGCCACACAAACGGTACACGACCGGTAAAGATACCTACACCACCACGGATAAGCGTGCGATGTTCTTCATCGGTATACCAGCTAAAGCCCACACGCGGTGAAACCATCAGCTTAGCACTCGGAGTTTCGCCTACGCGCACACCCATATTACGTCCGGCTGCAAAGTCGTTGAAAGTAGGATTCACAGTAGGTTTGTTGAACAGCAAAGGAATATCGAAGCGGATACCGTAAGTGAAGTTGAAGTCTCTTGACACTACCCATTTGTCCTGAGCATAGAAACCGAACTGGCCAGCTTTCATAACTGGAGCATATTTCAGGTTACCACCCGTCATATCGGGGTCGCTGTACTTGTAAATAAACTTGTAGGGCTTGTCTTGCAGGAAGTAATCCAAAGAGTTATAGTACCATGCACCTTCCGAAGCCTGGATAAACAAGTTGCTGATTTTGTAGATTTCGTTGTGAGTACCGAAAGTCAGTGTATGGTTGCCAAGGTACCAAGAGAGGTTATCCTCAAAGCTATACACATCCTGATTCAGCTTGTTGGCACCGGAAGAGAACTCCGTACCGATATTGGCTGTAATCTTAGTTTCACCGTCACCGCCTGTGACATTGCTGATTTGTACGCAAGGACCTGAATATTCCGTATCGCGGAAGTCGCGGACAAACGTACCCGACGCACGCAACTCGTTGTAGAGGTTATCTCCCAGACGAGAGTTCAACTCGGCCACTACCGAATTCATCTTGTTGTTCATGCGATAACCGCTGTTGCCGAAATAGTAAGTGGTGGAATTTGCTCCGTACACATCTTTATAAGAGTTGTTGTGCTGGTAGCGTACGGCAAGTTTATGCTTTTCGCTGATATTCCAGTCCACACGTGCCAGAAGGCCGAAAGATTTCTGTTCGATATCACGTTCACCGTAAGTTTCTTCTATACCGGTGAGCTTCTTGTATTGGTCGGCAATCAGCTTGGCAGTGGTGCTGGTGATGTAATTAGTGGTATATCCCGGATAAGTGCTTGAGGGATAGCTGTTCTTCTTACCTTCTGCACTGACAAAGTAGAACAGTTTGTTCTTGATAATGGCACCACCCAACGTACCACCGTAGGTACGGTCGAACTGCTGGGACATCGGCGACTTTTCGTAACCGCGTACGGCACTATACTTGCCATACATATTCTGGTTGTTGAAATAAGTGTAAGCGGAACCGTGGGTTTCGTTCGTACCCTGCTTGGTGATGGCGTTGATACCGCCGCCCGTAAATCCGCTTTGGCGAACGTCGTAGGGAGCCACCACTACTTGAATTTCCTGAATGGCATCCATAGAAATAGGATTGGCGCCTGTCTGAGCACCGTTCGTGCCACCGGCAGAAAGACCGAACACGTCGTTGGCCACCGTACCGTCAATCTGGAAACTGTTGTAACGGTTGTTGGAGCCTACGAAAGTGATACCGCCGTTTTTGGAAGTCATAGCCAACGGACTGTTCTTCACGATGTCGTAGATGTTACGGTCTACAGTCGGAGTATTTTCAATAGAGTTGGCAGAGAAGTTGGTAGCAGCACCGCTTTGTGTTTTGGCATCGGCTACGACAACCACTTCATCCAGCAATTCCGAACTGGGGTGCAGTTTTACGTTTTGTGTATAAGTGTTACCTAATTCCAGCATGATACCGGTGAACACTGCGCTCTGATAACCTACATAAGACACTGTAAGCTTGTACGGACCACCCGTACGCATACCCTGAATCGTGTAACGTCCATCCACATTGGTAATAGCACCGTACTGTGTACCGGAAGGCTCATGAACGGCAACAATCGTCGCTCCGATTACCGTCTCATTCTGTTCGTCGGTCACCTTACCGCTGATAGCGGAAGTCGTAACCTGCGCATTTACGCCCGCAGCCGTCAGAACCAGCATAAACGTAAAAATAAGTCTTAATACTTTTAACATAATAGCTTTTAATTAGTTTCTTAAAATGTTATATTTTTGAAAACATTGGCAAAGATAAGCAAAATAATATATAAATACATTACAATCATGCTACATTTTTTAAGAATTAAGCCTGATTTTATTTGTCGCATAACCGACCCGCCATGCTTCTTATAAAAACAAACAATACTATTAAAGACAAACAATACTATGCCATCCTCTACCACCGCCTTTTCTTCTTGCAGGCTTTCTGCAATGCCACACCGAACAGGCAGCAAGCACATTTCAATTCTTTTGGGGAGAGTTTATCCAAATTGTCGAGAATACCGGAAATCGAGTAGTTTTTATCAAGAAACTCATAAGGATCGGCGGCTTCTTCCAAATCCTGCTTTATCAGGCAGGTGCATAGAGGACTTTTATCCATTAGTTTATTTTTTGGGGTTATGTAAGGGGGTATCTTTATCTGCTTTACAAAAACATGTTTGGGAAACACCCGCATCGAAAAAATGCACCTCACTCCCCTTACGGAAAGAAAGATGCTCAAAGATAACACTTTTTGCTATTATTTGCATGATTATGGATAAATAATACAATAAAAAGAAGAAATGACCCGCATGACAGAAACATTACCTGAGCTTACTTATCGTTACTCAAATTTTGAAGCCTGTAACCACCGCAGCAACAGCTTGTACCGAATTTGCTAAGAGTGAGCAAGAACACCTCACTGTATAACAATATCATCCACTCCGAGTACTCGTAAAAAGTTTACTACTGAACTATCTCAATGCTCAAGTAGTGATATATCACAATCCAAATCCTAACCCGAAAGGTAACGGCAACAAACATATCCTCAAAAAGAGACGCGGACTACACCGACTCCACGAATAAAAACATCTCGTGAAATCCGCGTAATCCGCGCCTTTTCAAATCTCTGTCTGACAGCTTATATCAGCAATATGCTATACAGCCGCTTTCTGCAAAGAGTCTTCAACGTATTCGAACTTTCCTTTGCCAATCACTTTATACTGTATGGTATAGGTAGTGGTAGAGCTACCATCGTATATACCGAAGTTTATCGTATAAATTACGTCTACACCATTATCGGCTGGTGCAGCATCAGCATAAAGGACTTCCAGTGCATGCGGGAAGGCTTCGGGCAGACGCTCCCACATCAGTGCAGTGATTTCATCGGAAGACATGCCATCGTACGTGCCCTGTCCTTGCCATGCGCTTACGCGGAAGTCGAAGTTGTTCTGATAAGCCGAACCGCCGTAATAGTAATCATTATTGCCATAAGAGGTTACGTATTCAGAATGATTCTCTTTTACCCAATCCGTAATGGCCTGATAGAATGCAGATACTTCAGCATTATTTTTCTCTACGGGCAGATTGATGAGGATGCTCGGAGAATACAACCATTCCGTACCGTTGTAAGCGTAAGGTCTTGTTTCAATAACGATGTTGTCACAGTATTGCCATACGTTAACGGTGTCGTTGTAGATGTACTGGTCGGCATTGGCCTGGTATTTACCACTACCTGCATAATAACGGTAGATTACGGTGCAAGTGTCGCCGCCTATCGGGTAAAGCAGTTCATCGGCATTAGTCAAATAACGCGGAATGTAGTTTTCTGCCTTGACGGTAGAACTGAAAGAATAGTCCTTACCCGGTTGTCCGTCATCAGTACCCATGCTCGTATAATCATCCAATGCAATAAATTGTGCCTCAGCAGAGTTTTTAAAGAGTTCCCACTTGTTCTTTTTACGTTCATACAAAGCAAAACGCAGTTCAGTATTGACTACAGTAGGAATGTCCTTACCCACTACGATATTGTCAATCTGATAACTGGTAGTTTTACCTTCTTCCGGATCTCCTGTATAGTGGAAAGCAATATGAATAGTCTTATCCGCATAATCATCCAAATTCATGATGCCTGCTTGACCAAAGTCTCCCCAGTTTTTTGCAGGTTCTTGAGGAATTGTAAACTTACTTGTCACATCATCCCAAGTCGCCTTAGTTACATCCTTACCGTCAAAATCGGTTGAAATGAGTACTTGCAAGCCGTCATGTTTCCAATATCCTACTTTAACATCCCATGCAAACTTCTTGTCGGCTCCTTCTACTTTAATGGCAGGAGTTACCAACCAAGCTTCCGCAGGACCGTCAGCCTTGTTGGCTGTAAATTGCAGATACTTATTCTTACTGTATTCGCCTACAGTCCATTTATTACCTTTAGCACTGATGTACCAACCGGATATTTTCTCCAAATCACCCTTGGTCAAATCTTCAAAATCGTATTTGGCAATAGGGGTTTCCACTTTTTCCGGTTTAGCATCCTTATTGTACTGATACTCTATGAAAGAGAATGCACCGTCCTCGGCATCAGCATACTTTTCATTCAGTATCTTATACATTTTACTTTCTGTATCCTCATTCAGATAGGCTCCATAATACCCTTCTCCATGAATAATAGTATAATCTTCTTCTGTGAGTTGCAGATACGGAATATCGTTATACTTGGGGTATACCGTCTTGAAACGATACGTAATCTTTGCCGAAGAGTTCAAATCCGCTCCCAGGTAAGTTTTGGCCAACCAGTCCGGTATGTAATCATCAGGCATGGCATCAGCAGAGAAGTATTTGTTCTTCTTCACATCCTTGCCCATCGCATCGTAGTCGGCATCGGTAAGCGTGTAAACAATCTTGGCAACATCAGTAGGACGCCCACCTTCATCGTAACCAGGGAAGTTGTCCTCGTTGTAATCGCAGCCCGTCATCAGAAAAGCGGCCGCACACAAACTGTATATAAACTTTTTATTCATAATCGTAGTTCTTAAAGGTTTAGAAATTGAACTTCAGTCTTACGGAGTAAGTACGTCCAAAGCCGTAGAGTACACGTGTAGCCGTCTCCCAGTTGTGGCTGCCGCCATCACGGGCATCAGCGATGTATTCCTGGTCGAAGAGGTTGTTGACGTTACCGCTCAGTGTAGCGCGTACCTTACCAAAGTCGAAAGAGTATCCCGCACTCAGGTCGAACGTGCTGTACGAGGGAATCTCCCATGGGCTAACCACTACGATTTCATCGCCGAAACCGGCATTGCCTGCATCGATGTCATAGTCGGCAAAGTTACGCGCAAAGAAGTTCCAGTCTGCCGAAATACGCAATCCCTTCATAGGACGGATGTTCACGCCCAGAGCGGCCGTAGTCTGCGCTGAACCGCCTACGTATACATTATCCATTTTAATATTGGCCTTGTAGTTGGAAGCTTGTGACATATCAGCCAATGTACCACCCTTGAAGTCTGTCATCAACTGACCGGCAGCATTGTAATAATATCCGCTGGCATTACCGTTCCAACGCCAGTCACCCCAAGAGAACATACCGTTGATGTCCAACCATCTCAACGGGCGGATTGCAAAGTCAAGCTCAACACCCAAGTGGTTGGCATTGGCTCCAGTCATATTCAAGGTATAACGATCCTTGATGTTCTGTCCGTCCACGTTATAATCAAAATCGCCGGAATCATACAAAGCCTTATCCATCCAACGGGTGTAATAAGCATTAAGATTGGCTGTGAATATGCCGCTACGATAGCCGTAACCAACTTCGAAAGACATGATTTTTTCGTTCTTGGCATCTTCGTTGCGGGCATGAGAGTTTTGGGAATTAACGAAAGAGGTATCAAACATCGGAGCACGGGTAATGAAACCAGCATTGATGAACACGTTATTCTTTTCATTAAGATTGTAGTTAACACCACCCTTTATGTTTCCACCCAAATAGTTCTTGGTATCGGATTTAGCCTTGTCCTTGCTATAGTACATACGATCGTAACGCCAATAACCGGTGTTGGAAAGACCACCGGAAACGAATGCGCTGAGCTTGTCGCGATTGTACTCAAGCTGTGCGAATGCGCCCTCGGACATTACAAAACCATCGTAGTCGCGGTAATATACATCACCCACACCCAACTTCTGGTTCTTGAAATTGGGGTCGGCAGCTGCCGGATTATTCTCGGCCAAAATTTTACCACGATTTTCAGCATCGATAAAATAGTCGCCGCCGAAAAGGTCTACAATGACATTCTGATGCAAACCTTTATAATAGCGTAAATCGATACCGCCATAGAAGTCGAAGTTTTCACCAAACTTGGTGGTATAAGTAGAAAGCAATCCGTACCACATGTGGTTGTTCATAGACTTACCCATAATCATCTTGGAACCAGTGGTGCTGGTTTCATTCAGAGCTTCTACCTCGTCGTAAGCGAAAGTTCCGTCTGCTTCGCGGAAATCATTGTTCACCAATCCGTTACTTGCACCATACCAACGGCTACGGTTGGCAGCGTCACCCGAACCGCTGTAACCGTTACCACGACCGATGGATACGTACAATGCCGTACTCAAACTTGATTTGCGGTCTATCTGCCACAAGTGGTTCAGTGAAATCTGCGGTTTATGATAGGAGTTTCTGGACGAGTTGTATGCCTGCCCATTTCTGTAACCGAAAGTCGGGTTGTATCTATAAGGGCTTTTCTCACCCATATATTTCTGCACGCGCTGCCATTCCTTGATGGTGAGTCCGTTCTGGTTGTTGCGCTGATTGTGCCACTGCGGAGCACCGAACGCAGTAAGAGACAACTGGTGATTGTCGTTGAAACGCTTAGCGATGCTGGCAAACCAGTTGTAACCTTCGAAATCCGTACCCTGGATGTATCCGTCGCCCCAGGTCTTACCACCCAGCAACGTGAATGCCCAGCCATCTTTGGACAGACCGGACGATACGCTGAAAAGGATTTTATTGTAACCGTCGTTACCCATGCCGTAAGATACGAATCCACCTCTCTTGGCTTCCGTACTCTTTGTTACGATGTTAATAGAACCGCCCACTGCCGGAACAGATACTTTGGCAGCACCCAAACCGCGCTGTACCTGCATGCTACGGGTTACATCGGACAGTCCGGCCCAATTGGACCAGTACACCTTCTGATTCTCCATACCGTTCATAGGCACACCGTTAATCATCATAGCCACGTTCTCACTCTTGAAACCGCGGATACGTGTTTGGGCATCACCATAACCACCACCGTCTTTAGTGGTATAGATACCCGGAGTGGATTTCAGAATTTCGGGAAACTCCTGCGAACCGAGTTTTTCTTCAATGAACACCGGGTCTACGGTAGATACCGCAACCGGAGTTTTACGAGCCACTGCAACGGACGATGTAATCGTCACATCCGACAGCATCACTGCATCAGGTTGCATCTTGATGGTCCCCAACTCTACGGAAGCGCCTTTCTGTGTAATCTTTTTCTTCTGGTCTTTATAACCGATGTATTTGAAAAGTAATGTGGCATTCGAAGCAACGCTTTGCTTGAAATAGCCGTCAATGTCGGTCACGGAACCTTGAGTGGTTCCCTCTACCATAACGGCAGCACCTACCAAAGGTTCGCCGGTTTCAGCGTCGACAAGCTGACCATGCACTGTGGTCTGAGCCCATGCTGCGGAAGTAAATACCAACAACACGGCAACCAACAGAAATTGAATTAGATGTTTTCTCATAATTCTGCTTTTTGTTAATAGATAGTGTTAATTAAAGTTTAAAATGATATTGAGTTGCAAATATACTATTTATATATCAAATAATTATTACGATTGCACTACATTTTTTCAGCCTAATAAAGCATTCTAAAAACTTTAAAAAAAAAGAAACTCCACAAATATCTTGCAGAGTTTCTTTTTATTACAGATAAAGCAGGTATGCTTTCAGTTTAAAACCCGGACTAATCATTCATTAACTTTCTATAACGAACGCGAGTAGGTTCTTCCTTGCCCAAACGTTTCAGTTTATTTTCTTCGTACTCCGAATAGGAGCCTTCAAAGAAAAATACATTAGAATCGCCTTCAAATGCAAGAATATGCGTACAGATACGGTCGAGGAACCAACGGTCGTGACTGATGACAACAGCACATCCGGCAAAATCCTCAAGACCTTCTTCGAGAGCACGCAGTGTATTGACGTCAATGTCATTGGTAGGTTCGTCAAGAAGCAACACATTGCCTTCTTCCTTGAGACAGAGAGCCAGGTGAAGACGGTTGCGCTCACCGCCGGAAAGTACACCGCAAAGCTTTTCCTGATCTGCACCGGAAAAATTGAAACGCGACAAGTAGGCACGGGCATTGATATCGCGCCCACCCATGCGGATGAGGTCGTTGCCGCCGGAAATTACCTGATAAACGCTCTTATTGGGATCGATATCCTTGTGCTGCTGGTCCACATAGGCTACTTTTACGGTCTCTCCTACCTCGAACTCGCCACTATCGGGCGTATCCAGCCCCATAATAAGGCGGAAAAGGGTGGTTTTACCCGCTCCGTTAGGACCAATGATGCCTACAATACCGTTAGGCGGCAACATGAAGTTAAGGTCGTCAAACAAAAGTTTGTCGCCAAAAGCTTTTGCTACATGCTTAGCCTCAATAACCTTGTTGCCCAGACGGGGACCGTTGGGGATGAAGATTTCGAGCTTCTCTTCTTTCTCCTTCACGTCTTCGTTCAGCAGTTTGTCGTAAGAGTTCAGACGGGCTTTTCCCTTTGCCTGACGGGCTTTGGGAGCCATACGCACCCACTCCAGCTCGCGTTCCAGCGTCTTGCGGCGTTTGCTGGCAGTCTTTTCTTCCTGCTCCATGCGCTTGGTCTTTTGTTCGAGCCAGCTGGAGTAGTTGCCTTTCCAGGGAATACCTTCGCCACGATCGAGTTCGAGTATCCAGCCTGCCACATGGTCAAGGAAGTACCGGTCGTGAGTTACAGCAATTACCGTACCTTCGTACTGCTGCAAGTGCTGCTCCAGCCAGTCGATGGATTCGGCATCAAGGTGGTTGGTAGGCTCATCGAGGAGCAGTATGTCGGGCTTTTGAAGCAACAGACGACAGAGCGCCACACGACGGCGTTCACCACCGGAAAGATGTTCTACCGACTGGTCTTCGGGTGGACAACGAAGCGCATCCATCGCACGCTCCAGCTTACTGTCGAGATTCCAGGCATCGGTAGCGTCGATGATGTCCTGCAGCTCCGCCTGACGGGTGAAGAGCTTGTCCATCTTGTCCTGATCTTCGTAGTATTCGGGCAGTCCGAACTTCTGATTGATTTCCTCGTACTCTGCCAGCGCATCTACAATGGGCTGTACGCCTTCCATCACCACTTCTTTCACTGTCTTCGCGGGATCGAGGTAAGGCTCCTGAGCCAAATATCCTACCGAATATCCGGGCGAGAACACCACTTCGCCCTGATAGGATTTGTCCAAGCCGGCGATAATCTTCAGCAGGGTCGATTTACCCGAACCGTTCAAACCGATGATACCGATTTTCGCTCCGTAGAAGAACGAGAGGTAGATGTTCTTCAACACCTGCTTATTGTTCTGCTGAATGGTCTTGTTCAGCCCTACCATAGAAAAGATAATTTTCTTATCGTCTACTGTTGCCATGTGAGTTAAGTATAAAATATAAAGTATAAAATATAATGTTCGAGATGAAGTGTGAGACTCCTGCACACGAAATTTCGGTACAAAGATAAGAAAAAAAGCGAAAATCTTTTGCAACTTTCAAAAAAGTATCTATCTTTGCACTCGCTTAACAGCAATAAGGATTGATTCGCTAGCTCAGCAGGTAGAGCACAACACTTTTAATGTTGGGGTCTTGGGTTCGAGCCCCAAGCGGATCACTTGAAAATCAAGCAGCTATCTAAAAAGATAGCTGCTTTTTTCTTTTGTATATACTGCGATTTGACGGCTTTGATGTAAACGAACTAACGTAAAAACTTCAAAATAAAAAGCACACCTTCGCAAAAAGAAACATAAAAGAGGATAATCCGATATGATTACCAACCGGGAAGAAGTGATAGATAAGGCATTCAAGGTGTTTTTGAGGATGAACTACGAGAAAGCGAGTATCAGCACGCTGGCGAAAGCCTGCGGGGTGGTAAAGACGGGGGTAGTATATTATTTTCCTCATAAACTCGACTTGTTTATGGCGGTAGCAGACAAGTATGTCATACAGATGCAGACACCAGCCAACAAGTTTGCCAGGCCGACGGAAACACTGGCTGAATTTATAGAACAGTATGTGGCAGGAGTGAGTGCAGTCATGAACCATATCATCAAACAGGTACAATGCTGTGCAGATGATAATGAATGCTGTCCCAACTTCTATTATTTCCATTTCCTTTCCCAAGTGAGGATGTATTATCCCGGAGCCCGTGAAAAAATGGAAGAAATATTCCGCAAGGAACACGAACTATGGAAGGCGGTCATACAGAAGGCAAAAGAGAGCGGTGAAATAAAGCAAGATACGGATGTGAAAAAGACCGCCTCGTTGTTCCGTCAAATATTCCTGGGCATGTCCTATGAGCAATCGTTCCTGAATGGTCTGGATGTAGACGAATTGAAGGAGAAATTAGATTGTCTATACTCGCTCCTGAAAGCCTGACTTCTTTTAGCAATATTTAAAATATTTCGATAAAAATATTTTCTGAACAATCGTTCAGATTTCAATACTTTGCTTTATCTTTGAGGTATAAAGCAACCGCCAAAGATATGGACAAGATACAGAAGCAACGGTCAAGCATCGTCCTGTACAGAGAAAAAGTGAACGGTGAACGCTACATACGGATAAAGTATGCAAATAATCCGGCAATTGCCCTACTACTTTCCCAGGAGAGCGGCATACAAATGGCGGACAACGCTTCCGCCTACATAACAGTTACCGCCTTTAAACTACCGGATTTCTCCGACCGCTCTTCTCCCTACGCCTGCATAGATTACAGCCGGACGTACGTGCAGCATCCCAAATCACAACAGACATACATGTTACCGGAAGACTATCTGAAACTACTGAATCTCACCTCACAAGGCGTTGTCAGTGAACGGATACTGGTACGCATCATGGGCAAAATTTGCTGGGATACAACAATATTAAAGATGACGAATATTTATCTTCATGTAACGAATGCCCTCAAGTCAAGCATACCCAATCCACTTGATATGCTGGATGATTTGTAGGGTGTAGCTATTAGAGATTAGGAAACACACCTGTCAGGTGTCAGTTATCAAAATAGAAGATACCAAACAAGTGTTTTTACAAATAATATTAACGATAATAATTATGAAGACAGAAGAACTTTATATTTGGCGATATGGGATAGATAAACTTCCTAAAGGATTATTGGAGTATGGCAAATCTGATGTTTGTGATATCTATGATGAAAGTAAAAGGCAGAAGTTTCAGAATCTCGGGCAATGGATGTGGCAAAATAATGACGGATGGCGCGAGAATTTACCTCCCGTCTTATACCTTGTATGCAACAAGAAACCGGGAATCCTGCAATTTGATTTTCTTGACAAAAGCAGTATAGAACTCAAAATCGTATCGGAAGAGTTTTTGTCTTTACTTCAAGAAAATGGTTTTATCGATAAATATGATATTGCAACTGTCAAGGTAGTAAACAAGAAAAACGAATCTCTAACGGATAAGAAATACTATGCTCTACGTATAAATCATTTTGACAACGATTCTTTTCATTTCGGAAAAGGCATAACATATCAGAGTGACTTTCAGAAAAAACTAGGTACTTGTTTTACAGTATATCCTGATATGAAACTGAAAGACATTTCAATCAAACAGAATTTCTTTGTTTTGAATAGTATAGAATATAGAGATGGTATAATATTCCGAGAAAGAATTTTGGATAAAGTATTGAATCTGTATAAACCTGAAATTTACAAATTATCAGACTACTCCAAACTATGGATAGATAATGACTTTTATCCATATGGAAATGAATTTATGATTGTGAAATAAAATCGTTAACAAGGTCGAGATAACAGCTGAACGCTGTTCCTCACCAAACCATTAGCGAAAATAGAAACCAGCATGATACAGCAAGTAGAAAAACTGAAAGAAATAATCAATCAAAACAGTATGGGGCATTTGCCTTTGCCCTACCGGGTTGATTTGATGAAACGAATAGGCAATGCACGGATAGTACAAAAAATATTGTGCGAGTGTTGCAAGAAAGCTTGTTCTTGCTTTTCAGAGGAATTTGGTGCGGAAAATCTATTATACAGTGCCTTGTTTGAAATAGACAGTTATCTGTACAAGAATAAGGGCACTATCGAAAGCATATCGGTTTCGGTGGAACGGTTACGTAATTATGCGGAACAATCCATTGAGAGCTGCGAAGATATGGCAGGGTGGGCAATCATCGCTTTAGGGTATGCTATCCAAAATGATGCTGCTTCCATATTGGAAATAGAGGATTATAACGGTGAAGATGATAATACTTTCGACTTTGAAAGTTGGAATGTGGATTTTATATGCTCGATAGCCTATTCGGGCAGCAACCCTTTCGTGGAAATTGGAAATGTGGAGAAACGCAAGGAATATTGGCTGTGGTATGCAAAAATGGTAGGGGAAGTTACTCAAAATCCTAATATCGAGCATTTACTATTATCTGAATACAGAAGCGGAAGCTCTTCAATTGATATACCCGCACGCAATCAATTTGACGATACTATTGAAGCTCAATTTAAGGATATATTATTTTATATAATGGATTGTAAATCCCAAAAGTTAAAGGAAGGACTTGAATATAATATATTATTTGTTTCATGTGTAGTTGATATGTTTAGCATCACTTCTTCTAAGGGAGATATAATAACATTAAATACAAGAAATACAGATAAAATCTGTAATGCGTTTAGAAATATACGTGAACTAATGTATAATAAAAACTCAAAACAAGGTGCATGGTTTCAAGTTGAAATGTTCTTAAAAAGTAAGGCTCAATATACTCTCAAGTTCAATTATGATAACCTTGAGCAAATTCCTTCTTTTTTTCAGAAACCTGATTGGTTGTTGGAGATGTTTAGGGAATATCCTCGAAGCCAAGAATATACACCTCTCTGGCTAAGAAAAATAGTTGGAAGAAGAAAGCTGTATCTGACTTAGTTTCTATGAGTATATAAAATAATTTCGCTAACAACGCAGGATAACGGACAAGCCGTTCCCTGCTGAACCATTAGCTACGAACGAAAAAAATAGAAGTCATGAAACAGGAAATCATAAACCGAATAAAGCAATTAGGCGGTAATGTCACCAATGTAAAAGGAACGTCTTTATCCGAAGACTTGTGTGCTATAACTTTTAATACCGCATTGTATAAAAAGCCGGAAGATACGCCTTGGCTATCTGCCGAAGACACAGAACCGATTGAAGGTTTGGGCGATTGGGTGGATGAAAATACTGAATTGTTCAATTCTGACAGAGAGGCATTCTATAAGAAAATGGTAGATGCCTACTATACATTGAATGAAGACCCTCGCAGACAATTATTTTGGGTTGCCAAACCTTTTACACCGTTTCAAGAAGGGACAAAAGATTTTGAAGAATGGAATGATTGGTTTTCAGATGATGCAGAGTTGGGCGAAATCATTCAACATTCAACCTGTGCCACTCCCGCCTTTATAGGATTGCTTTATACGAATAGTTATCCCAATTACTATTACATCTGTTTATCAGACCTCAATCCAGAGAATCCGATTGTCTGGAGTACAGACCATGAGGTGTTTTTCACAGATGTTACTAATGAGGGAGCATTAGAAGACTTTCTAAACAAGTTCATGACTAAAGAGGAATTTATAGATATTGTAAAACGAAAATTGGAACAATAATAACGTAGCTAACATGCACCTGTTCCGCCTAACGGCGGCAAGCTGCAACCCATTAGCTGTAAAATAAACAAAGAATATGAAACAGAAAAAATATATAATCAAATTGTTGCTGAAAACATGGTTGGGTATATTATGCTTCAGTTTGTTATGTACCTTTTGTGCTGTATGGTTATTGTTTCAAAATACAAAACAGTCATCATATGATAATATAAACATTGCTTATGAAGGGATATTATTAACTTGGGCTATAATTGGAGTAATAATGTTTTCAGCTGGGACAATCACATTGTTTATGAACTACTTCCCGGTAATCAGATATAATAATATATATCGCTTTTTGTCATTTTTTCTTGTACCTATGTTGCTTATTTTATGGTGTGGTACAGAAATACTTTGTTTGTGGACTGTTGCAATACCATTTCTAGTCTGTTTATCTGGTGCATATCTATTGTTCCGAAACAAAATAAAGAATACAGCTAACAACGCAGGATAACGGACAAGCTGTTCCCTGCTGAACCATTATAAACAATATGTATCGCATTGCAAACATAGTACTATTTGTTCTTGCCATTTTCGTGGTAATGGGTTGCTCTTGTAGTAAAACTCTGTGTGAACGTAACATACAAGATGATATACTCAATATTGATAAATTCCGTAAACAAAGTAAAAAAGAGTACCGCTATATAGAAGAAGATGCGAAAAGATTGTTTGCAAATTCGGCAGCGGTTTATCCCGATACATTATACCGCCAACAATATACTTCATTGCAAGGTTATTTCTATGGAGAAACTGGATTTGACTTATATTGTATATGGTATGCACAGTTTAATGCCAATAATAGGAAACACTATCGTTGTGAACGTAAGACATTAAACAAAATATTCTATTGTGTAAATGATATGTTGAGATGTATTGCCGGGGGCGGAACTGGCTTTGCACATGAAACATACCGCATACCAGCATACACAGAGTATTACATCTATAAATATCAGAATATGGAAGCCAATAAACAGTACCAAGATAATGACATAAGCCAAACGATTTCAAATTTATGGCAGATAATGGCTACATATAATAACGAAGATATGCCCTTTGAAATATTAGCTTATAAAATGAAATACATATATGAAAATGTGGAATATATAAAATCATTACTTACTGCTGAAATATATAATTATTGCCTGCAAGAATATATGTGCAGACTAATAAACGAAAATGTAAGTGAGCAAGAACAATTAAGTTTATAACAACGAAAGATAGCATCTAACGATGCTCCTTTCTAACCATTACCGATAATGACTAAAGTTATAGATATGAAACACCTACAAATGATAACAATGATGTGTGTGATTTGTGTAACTGCAAGTTGTACAACGCAAAAGATTGCATATAGAGAACGGTTTGAAGACGCAAAAGGATATGCCCTTTATGCTTGTATCGCACACATGAACAAGTTTGTTGATAGTACATCATTTATCAACAAAGATTATTCCGGCGAATATTTTGTTCAATTAAGCAGTTTATCGCTGGAAGAAATTATCAGAATTAAGGAATATGTGAACAAAGAATGTATGAATTATTGGAGCATATCACAAAATCCGGAAGGTAATATGATTGCATATTCATCATGGAAATTCTATAACTCCAAAGACTTGGATAACTTTATTCATAAGACATTAAGGAAAAATATCGGTAACTACGAAAGATAGCATCTGACGATGCCCCTTTCTAACCATTACTAACAATACGAATAACTCTTTATGATAAAATTCATTTTAGATGCGATGTATTATCAGATATTCATATTTAATAGGGATAAATTTATATTGGAAAATCCACATGAGCGGACGATACAGATAATATGTGGAATATTATTTCTTCCTGTTATAGTATTGGCATATCTACTGATAGAGGAGAATTTCAATTATAAAACCCCTTTTGTGTTTTTCATCATAATCTATGTTTTATTATACAAGACATTCTGTTCGTATTATATCAAAAGGAAAAAAGGTATGGAAATTATAAGGAGTAAACCTCTGATATTTAATAGCCAAAAGGTTTCTTCCTTCATATCATGGATGATTTATCCCATTTTGGTTGTATTACTTTATTTTATAATAATACATCGTCATTGGCTAAAAATTATACAATAAAGATTTAATAAGTTAGTAACAACAAAAGATTGCCTCTGATGATGCTACTTTCTAACCATTACCGATAAAAATGTAAAATGAAGATACTTTTTTATATCATATTGTCAGTGCTATTCCCATTTCAAATGATAATGGGGCAAACAGGGAAAGACTCCATTCTTTTCCGTGGGAACATTGTATATGATGGTGATGCCAGTGAAGCTACTTTCTTACATGAACTATATATAAAACATAATCCTAAACAACGATATCCTATCGTTTGCGATTCGGATTTTTCCATTAAATGTATGCGTGGAGATACACTGTTCATAGAACATTTTGACACAAGGTATCCTTACTGTTTTCAAGTAGTGGAATTTATTGCGAATGATACGCTTCCACAGAATATCCATATTTGGAGATACCCAAAGTCTTGCAATAATTGGTATTATCATCAGAAATATAAAACGGCCAATCTATCAATTAAAGATACTATCAGAAAATCAGAACTGGTCGGTACATATAAATGTAGATGGGAACTAGAAAACAGCGACTGTCTGGTTACATCTGATGCAACCATGAAATTAAATGCTGACAGCACATTTGAATTGATTGATGAATGGGTTAGCTGGGATATATCTGGAACTGTTTTCTATACAGGGAATTGGGAGATTAAACAAAATACAGTCATTTGCAAAGTTGTTCCCGAACTGATTCCTTCAACTATACAAGAACGTTATCCCGGTCAAGTGCTACATTTTGTCTGGACAAACCTGGAAGATGATAGACAAGAAATTATGAAAGAAGAAAAAGTCTATAAGTTTCTTGTATGTAAGAAAGGGTTAATTCAGACAGATAAAATAGATTGTATATATAAAAAAATAAAATATCGGTAACTACGAAAGATAACATCTGGTGATACTCCTTTCTAACCATTATAAACAATATGCATCGAAATATAACGAAATCTAAGTTCTTTTATACCATTCTTGGTATTCATGCTTTATGTGGAATACTGGGGCTGACAATACTATGCTCTGTTCCGGAAATGGATCAAATACGATGGAATATCGGATATATTATCGGGTATCTGTTCGTCTTGTCCTTGATATTCTCATTTTTTATACGCATACCTGATAAAGTACCTAAAGGAGTCAAATACGGCATACGGATATATAGAAATATCTATTTGCTCAGTATAATTATGAGTCTGTTAATTCCTAAAGGTTTGTTCATGTTGTTGGTAATATTCATTGACTGTTCAAGCAATTCCGAAAAGATAGCTGAAGATAAGCAGTATATAATCCGTCATTATGTAACGGCATCACTATTTGATGACTATAATGAAAAGAGAGTATATAAGAAACAAGGAATAATAGAGAAATATATTGGTAGTTTTGATGGTGGTGATGTTACTCCACACAAGGGATATGAGATATATTCTTTTCAGGTAGATGAAAGTAAAAATGTTTTTATTGGACACTGTCATTCATTACTTAATGCAAAAGACAGTATCATGTCTTTTCCGATTGTAAAGTCTAATAATTGATTCTGTTTAACTGTCTTTGGACGGTAAATACAATAAAGGAAATATCGGTTCATATATCATATTTCGGGATAGTCTGTTTAATAACAATTATTATTGCACAGATGAATTTGTAGATTTTGTGAAGCAAAATTCAATCACAGGATTAAAATTTACATGTGCAGGTATCGCAAAATAAATCACTGATAACAAGCCAAGTTAGCTGCTAAACGCAGCTCCTTGTCAAACCATTATCCGCAATAGTAAAACAATTAAAAATTAAAAGATTATGGCAACAACAGAAGAAAGAGACATCTTTAATAATGAGTATGTTCAAATTTACACAAATGGTTCTGGTAACATTGTTCTGCTCTTCCAAAATGAGGTTGAAAAAACATTGGCAATAGGAGAGCAAATGAATGAGATAAACGAAGAGGCGTACATGAATGGTTACAACTGGGATGCCTTCTTCAACTACTATCTGGAAGAAAATGCACCAGACATTTTGGAAAGTATGGAAAGCGACCCTGAAGCTGGTTCTTACGCAGCTTATTTTGAGGACACCGCAGAAAACGAGCAAAAAGCAAAACGCTTTGCCGACATTATCATCTCTTTAATAGAAAACGAAGAAGAAATATATAAAATTCTTCGAGAGAAAGGAGATGAAATCGAATGGGATTAACCATTTGTATAAATAGAAATAATTATGCGGATAACACGCAGATAAGCAACCGTAACAGGTTGCTATCTGCATCCCATTAGTCGCTTGAAAAATAAAAAAAGAAAATGAGCAAGATAATGATATGGGTCGGTCAATTCGATTCCGAAGCTGACTTTGAGAAATATATGGATCAATCGGCTTTCCGTCAATGGTGGAAAGAATACGATGAAGACAATAAGGAACTTCGTTGCCAGTTCTGTAAAGAGCTTGGTGTAATGGACTATGACGAAGATTCTCTTATTATGAAATATTCTTCTGAAGGACTTGAGAATCTGTTGAATGTTATTCCGGCAGACACAGATAAAATCAAGGAAATACTAAGAGCGAAAAAAATAACTGTCGCAAATGCGGCAATCATGTATAATAGCCATGAGGGTATATCATTGCAGAAAGCGACGAATACCGTATCGGTATCCTTCTTGGGCTCTTTTATTTTTGAACTTAATCCGACTGGTACAACAGCCTCGACTGCCGGTTTGAAATATATGACATGGATTGGGCATACCGATAAAAATGAAACCGAATTTATGGAGTATTTTAATCAAGAGCAATACCTCAAGGAGTTGGAAGCGTATGAATCCGGTCAGAGCAAAAAGCGTCCCAATCCCGAACATCGTTGTCAGTTCTGTAAAGACTTAGGTATAAAATTCTATTATCCAGAGTTTTTAAGAATTAAAATTGACAAAACATGTACAATGAATTCTGTTCAATTAATTCAATCAGTTATAATAGACAATAATGTACTTGATTGTTGGGTTGAAAAATCATTAAATAGAAATGGCCTTAATAATGCCTCAAATAATTGTACTTTCTGCTATATCCCGAATGGTTTTAGAGATAAAAAGAAAAACCAAAAAGTTTTTATTCTTAAAGAAAACATGAAAGGTCATCTTGGCATACCTAAAAAATATGTTGAAGAGATTGCGGACTATAATGGTCTTCGTTACTTATCAACATTTGAATGGGAATAAGCGACTAACAAACAGCAAACCGACTAAAAAGCGGAACGCTGCCAAACATTAGCAATAAATCAATAATAAAATGGAAGATATAAACATAAAAGATTTAGAGGTGCGAAAAGAGATCGCATGCGGAGATATTATCATCAAGCTATACACGCCACCTGTTAAACAAAGGTACAACAGGAACATCACAGGCGAAAATATTGATGGAGAGATTCTTTGGCAGATAGAAGATGTGAGACCAAACGTCGACTCCCCCTTTATGAACATAATACTTTATGATGAGAAAAAGATAGAGGCATATAACTGGGAGGGCGTCTTCTACTATGTCCATATATATACTGGTGAAGTGGAGTCTATTCCAAATCAAAGACCGTGGTGAAACAAAAAACATTGCTAACAAGCACCTGTTCCGCCTAACGGCGGCAAGCTGCAAGCCATTATCTGAATATAATATAAAAGGGTATGTATAAAATAGCTTGGTGTCCTCTTTGTGAGCAAGGGTGGGTTGTGATAGTAAAAGATAAACACACATCTCAACTATACGCCTATTGTACAGAGTGCGAAACGGAATGGAATGACCCGGCAAAAGGCATTAAAGAAGAATCTTGTTTGCCTTTTGGTGCATTCGGACAATTTGTACCACCAACTTTTGAAGAAATATCAAAAAGTGACTGGTATAAATATATTAAGGAGTCAGATAACGAACAGCAAACCGACTGAATAAGCGGAACGCTGCCAAACATTAATCGCTGAGAAAAAATATGAATAATTGGATTGCAACAGAAGGAAGCCCATTTGTCATTGTTGAGCAACAATATGCCCATCAATGGAACGGTCAAGAAGACTACAATGCTATATGTAGCGTAACAGATTACTTGGGGAAAATCTATATAGACAATCATGTCCTATTGGTAATGGGAGATGAACCGATGGCTACACGCATAGTAAATAAAGATGGAGCAATCTTAATAATTCGTTGGAAGTATGCTCCCGATTATCTAACGGTGGAAAAACTTCTGGAGAATGATATAGTAACTGGAGCAGAACCGATAGAAGAAGTTGAAGTAAAATGGGATTCTACTGAATTAGTCCTATTTGATTCTTTGTCTCCCTATTGTGAAGCATCGGTTAAAGTGTTTTTATCACTACAAAAAACATCTTGTATAATAAAAACTTATCATTACCAAAAAGACGAAGTATCTTTAATAATACATTCAATCCAATAAAGACGATTAACATGCGGCTAAACCTCCCCAGAAAAAGGTCGGTTAGCCACCAACCATTATAAACTCGTAAAATAAAAATATGATTGAAGCACTGAAAAATATAGGATTCGTCGTTACAGAACGATTGGAAAGAAAAGAATTAAGCTCTGATTTACAAAATCGGTATTCCGAACTTCCTGCGGACTATCAGGAGTTTTTACAACGGTTTCAGACAATCACGAATGAAAGTGATAATGTATGGTTTAATTCCATAGAGGACTTTAACGGAGAAAGCGATAGCGGATTCCGTTGGAATGAATTTGAGCTGATGGGACTTGAGGCGTTGGCAGATGATAAGGAATCCTGCGATATGATTCGCCTGTTTTGGGATAGCCATATTCCTATTCTTATGTCAGTAAAAGACGGATACCAATATTTGTGCATAGATTTATCTCCGGAAAATTACGGTAAAATCTATTATGGAGTTGAACCTGAATTTGAAGATTCGGCAGAATTTGTTTGCGATAGCTTCAATCATTTATTGGAAATGTTGTCTTCCAATAAAAAGAATGATATACTGACAAATTTCAAATAGGTTTATAACAAGCAGATAAATCTCTCTAAAAGATTGATTGTCCGCCAAACATTATCCGCATATACGATAAACCATAATGAAGATAGCTAAAATAAAAGTTGGACAACTGATTGCATGGGTAATATACTTACTTATGTTTGCTCTTGTCTTGATGGAGCCCAACCAATTAATGAGCATAACTGAAGTTAATGATGGTCCGGGAGCCGCGGTGGACGGATTGATGGCGTTGATTGGTTTTGTAGTAATCTGCGTATTATTCATATTTCTTGACCTTTTCTTCCACTTGTTTCTGCGTCATAATAAATTCAGATTGTCTGCCATTATACTATTGCTATTCAATGGTGTATATAAAACATACGAGTATTATTTCATCTATTTAGGATATGAAGGCAAGTATTTAACCGAAAATACGTATGAAAGTGTTCCTACGGCAGGTGACTTAGTGCTTTTTGTTGAGATAAATGGTATAATAGTATTGTATCTGGTTATGATGATACTGTTCAGTAGGTTTTTGGGATATTGGAGTCGAAAATAAGATATGAACATTAAACAAGAAATATAAAAATGACGGCAAAATTGAGGGGATATAAAGGCTTAATAATAGTTTTATTATCCGCAATAAACAAAGGAAATAGATATGGAAAGTAAAATCGAAAAAGCTAAACAAGTATTTAGGAAAATGCTTGTTGACGAGTACGGTATAAAATCAGCTGACCAGTTTTTCTCTACCGAAGGCGAGGCAATGGCTGAAATATACGAGAGTATGAAAATTGAACAAGAAAATTTCAATTTTACAGACGATGAATTGAATAGTCTTTTAGATTCAATTTTTGATGAAATGTAAATGCGGATAACGGTCAGCTATCCGTCGGATATTATACCGAATCAAGTAAAAAAAAATAAGAATGTGTTGGTCTGTCAAACAAACGAAAATAACGGTTCTGCTTCTGCTGTTTTGCAGTGTGCTTTGCACCCATGCGCAAGTGTGTAACCGGTGTGTGGAAATGCCTGATAGCGGCTTCATTTCTTACAGATTGGAAGGAGAACCGGCACACCGTCTGTTTCTGCAAGAAGACACGCTGCGCGTAAAGGTCAAGGGGATGGGGTTATTTCCGCCTTACACGCTGTTTTATGTGATTGCACAAGACGGTTGTTTGCGACGTATCGGCATGCCAAACGCCGAACAGACAGCTACCAAAGGCATAGACATAGATTTGCCAATATCCGCTTCGCTGGATGGGAAATACCTGAAGCGTATTTCAGACAGTGAGATACGTATATCCGGGGATAATCGCCCATATTTCAGCGCACAAACAGTGAAAGGCATATTAAACGGAATGGATTTGTTGTGGATCTATGACGGTACGATGGTAAGAGATTCCGCAGTGTTTGGGAAGTTGAATAAAATAATCAAGGACAATGTGGAAAATGTACAGATTAAGATACTGTACGGCAAACAGGCGTACTGCCAATATGGTATAGCCGGAATCAACGGGGCTATAATTATTGAAACTAAGGTCGCCAGTAGAGGGCAGAACCATTGAAGACTATTTATCCGTCAGACATAAGATAAATAAGAAAATGAGAATACCTATCATAATCCTGCTTTTAGCAAGCCTGTTTGCTGCAAGTTGCGGAGATCCACCCATGCCGCCATCGGACGAGGAAATGATACGCCACTTCGCCACGCACGAGGCGGCGTTCCGCAAGGTGTACGAAATCATGTCAGAGAGTTCAGAAGGTAGTTTTCACTACCCGCCGTTTTCTCCTGACGGGATCATTATACTTGATTCAATGGAGCAAAGTGATACATCCTATGAATCAAATGACGAACAAGACCTCCCGGTATATGGGCTGTTAAAGCCAGACCGAATCCTACTCGACTCCCTGTTATC